>JACCDW011089543.1_pt1 | contig 256746 bp, 256 predicted proteins | sample 7449781 | NCBI WGS metagenome assembly JACCDW01 (sample SAMN15323449, study PRJNA562643) | freshwater metagenome | isolation source: river surface water | place: USA:Blue River Watershed | collected 2017-08-18 | reverse complement strand
GCAGTTTGATAGGTTTGTGTCATGAGAAATCCTTGGGAAATGAATGTGTTTTTTCAAACATGGACCGACAAGCCTAGTGATTGCACAGCCATCTGGGACAGCAAAAATTTCCGCGCACGACCAGAGGGTGTGATCGGCACATCGGACGCACGGATCAACAGAACATGTTTGGGAACTTTGAAGCGGGCCAAGCGGTCACTGCACATCGATAACAAATCATCTGCTCGGCATGTGGACTGGTCACGTAAAACAACAAATGCCACGCCGATTTCGCCCATGCGCTCGTCAGGCACAGGCACCACATGAGCTTGCAACACAGCAGGATGCGACATCAACACATCTTCTGCGTCGCTGGGCATGACCTGTTCACCACCGCAACGGTATGACTCTTTCAACCGCCCCACCAAGCTGATGTAACCATCTTCATCGATGCGCCCCAAATCCCCCGTGTGCAACCACCCATCGCCAGTGAATGCAGCAGCCGTTTCATCTGGCTTGTTGTAATAACCGCTTGTCACGCCAGGCCCTTTGGCTTGCAACTCACCTAATTGCCCATATGGCAATTCATGACCTGATTCAGGATCGACAACGCGGTAAATCACCAATCGATTGCCGAGTGCGGCTTCTCCTGCTGGCCCCACATCACGCAAGCGCCCGTTTGTATGAAGCCAACGGTCTTGCTTGTCAGTGGGTTGCGTGACCGTGCTGGATGCAGTCACTTCGGTCATGCCATAGCCAGTGGTGATTTCCTCAGGATGCAGATAATCCAAAATCTGCTGCCAAATCGTTGCAGGAGCTCGACCGCCAGAGGACAACACTGCACGCAAACTGGGTAACGGTTGGGGATGAATTTTTTGCTCATCAATCAATGCCAAGGTCATGGCAGGAATCAGCAAAATATCCGTGGCTTGGTGATTTTCTATAGCCGCCAAAGTGTCTTTGGCATCAAATTTGGTTTGAGGAATGATCGCCCCACCGACAAACATGCAAGCCAATAAACCCTCTACATAACCATAGACGTGATAAAGGGGTAGCGAGAACAAAATTCGTCGCGCATCCTCAAAACCGCGTGCCCAAGCGCTGCCAAATGCCGTGCGCAACATCATGTCGTGGGTCAAGATCACACCCTTGGGAAAGCCAGTGGTGCCGGAGGTGTAGATGATGTCGGATGTGGCGGCCGAGCCGGGGTGCTTCACAGAAGACCAACTCAATCCCTCGCCGACTGAATTGAGCAAAGTGCAACCCTTGAACCAAATGTCACGCTTGATTTCACCAGTTTCAAAAACAATCACATTCTTCAATTTGGGAAACACATCGCCACCGCCCTGCTTTTGCCAAGCAGGGATCAATTCATCCAAGTAGCGCCAATACGGCATGCTTCTGAAACTGTCCATGGTGATGAGCATGACCACGTCAGATTGTTTGATCACATAGCCCAGCTCATCGCGCTTGTTTAGAAAATTGATGGGCACAGCCACCGCTCCTACCATGGCGATCGCGAATTTGATGGCTACATACTCTGGGAAATTGGCCATCAATAAGGCCACATGCTCACCTGGCTTGACGCCCATGCTCACCAAACCTGAGGCCAGTTTGACAGACCATGCATGCATTTGTGCATAGGTCCAAGTTCTTTGATCAGAAATAACGAAATCTCGGTCGGGGTAGTCTTGAGCATTCTTTGCCAGCAAGCCATCCAAAGTGAGCGACTCCCAGACGGGAAATCTTTGACGCAGCAATGCTTGTCTTTCGCTGAGCGAAGGCCACTGTAAGTTGCTGATGCTTGTTGCCAAAAGAATTCTCTGATAAAGTTACTGACAAGTAAGATTATCTACCCGCAAGAATTTTTTGACTCCAAGGGTTTTCCCTTGCGATCGCTTTAAATCGTCACGCAGGCATCTTTTTATGAATTAACCAAGGGTTGATGATGAAGATTGATTTTTCTGATCAAGTTGCAGTGGTCACTGGCGCAGGCGGTGGCATTGGCCGCGCAGTTGCTTTGGCTTTAAGTGACATTGGTGCCAAGCTTTTATTGGTCGATCTGGCTGAAAATGCCGGACTTGAAACTAAAGCGCTGATTCAACGCACAGGCAAGGAAGCTGTGTTTGTGAGAGCCGATGTCAGTGACCCTGAACAAGTTCAACGCTATGTGAATGAAGCTATGCAAATATGGGGGCGGATTGATATCTTCATGAACAACGCAGCATGGCAAGGTGAAATCCATTCATTGATTGACTATCCCGTCGACGTGTTTGACAAAGTCATGAACATCAACGTACGAGGTGTGTTCTTGGGCATGAAATATGTGTTGCCCATCATGCTTGCGCAAGGACGAGGTGCCGTTGTCAACACAGCCTCTCTGGGATCTTTTTTAGCGACTCGCAAGCTTGGCCCCTACACAGCCAGCAAACACGCCGTGATGGGATTGACCAAAACAGCCGCATTGGAAGTTGCACGAAAAGGAATTCGAGTCAATGCGGTCTGCCCTGGCCCTGTCGATACAGACATGTTGCGAGATATTGAAGCATCACAAACTAGTGGTTCAGCTGAACAACTGCGTGCACAACGCACTGCTTCCATACCCGATGGAAGATACGCTGAACCCTATGAAGTTGCCAATTTGATGGTCTATTTGGCCTCAGATTTATCAAGCCACATCACAGGCCAAGGAATTCAAATCAATGGTGGGAGTCATTATTGAAGGTATGCGTGAAACACTCCGCATGCGGCATGATTTGAGATTAATGTTTTCTGTTGATCCGTAGGTTCTTGGTTACAGCCCAACTATTGGATCAAGGCTAAAACATGCCATTCTCATGGCGAGATTCGGCCGGGACCACTTGCAAAACGTCCCAGTGTTCAACGATTTTTCCATCTTCATCAAAGCGGAAAATGTCAATGCCGGCCCAGTCCTTGTTCGCATCGGTGGGCCAAACTTGATGACAATGAAGCACCACCAAGTTGCCTTCAGCCACTGTTCGCTTGAAGCTCACAGTCTTCCCGGGGTAGTCTCTCGCCATTCGCTCGAAATATTCGATGAATGAGTCCTTGCCATCAGCGACATGAGGATTGTGCTGGTTGTAGCTGGCACCAACGTATCTCTCGACGGCCTCCCGCGGCTTGCAGTCATTGAACATCATGACGTAGAACGCTATCGCATTGCGGCGATTCTCTTCGGGGGTAGATCTCATGGAAGTTCCTGGGTGCTTTGTTCAATGGATATGGGCGACTTTGATGCTTAGCGTAATGCATCACGGTCAAGTGAGGAGTTCAACCCCATTCCCTAGGGATCAGGTTTTGAGATAAAACATCAGCACCACCTCCAAAAGTCGAGTGAAAAAATCAATGAATTCTCACCAACTCAACATACTGTTTGTCTGCATGGGCAATATTTGCCGGAGTCCGACTGCAGAGGGCGTATTGAGAAAGAAACTGCAAGACACGGGATTGCTCGAAAAAATCTATATAGACTCGGCGGGTACGCACAACTACCATCCCAACTCGCCTCCAGATTCACGCAGCCAAATGCATGCGCTGAAACGTGGATACGACCTCTCCAATTTACGTGCCCGAGCTGTCAATGAAATCGATTTTGAAAATTTTGACTTGCTGATCACCATGGATTGGGACAACCGCGCCTTGTTAGAGGAACGTTGTCCTGCACACTTTCAGCACAAAATACGTGGGTTTGCAGAATTTCTAAAAACATCCAAAGCCAGTGTGATTCCTGACCCCTACTATGGTGATGAACAGCAGTTTGAACACGTCCTTGATTTGGTGGAGGAAGCGGCAGAGGGTTTGATGGAATTGCTCATTCAGAAAGTGCACAGCCATGAGTGAGCAAGCCCTCAATGTACTGGGTACTGAATTGATGCCCTGTTCCTATGACCCGCTTACAGGTTTTTTCAGAGATGGCTGCTGCAAGACAGACCATCAGGACCATGGAAGCCATGTCATTTGCGCCCGCATCACGCAGGATTTCTTGGATTTCACTCTCAAGCAGGGCAATGATTTGATGACACCAAGGCCTGAGTACAGATTCAAAGGACTGCAACATGGCGATAAATGGTGCCTGTGCGCCTTGAGGTGGAAAGAGGCCTTTGCGGCTGGTGTGGCACCTCCCGTGATATTGGAATGCACGCACCAAAAGGCTCTTGAATTTGTCACCTTGGACCAACTGAGATCAATGTGCTGATCTGATTCTTTCAAATAAACAACCATGTCAAACCTCACCCATCCACCTTCAAAGACGGCTTTGCTTCTGGGCTATGGAGGATTGATTCCTTTTGTGGGCATATCAGCATCTTCAGTTCTGTTGGAGGGCACGCATCAAACCACACTGTTGTTTTGTCTTTTGGCCTATGGCGCCACCATCATCAGCTTTTTAGGCGCCATACATTGGGGTCTCAACATGAGAGAAGAATCACCCAATCACTTGCAATTTGTTTGGGGTGTGATTCCAAGTCTGGCTGCATGGCTGAGCTTGATTTTCAGCACACAGACAGGGCTCGCCATTCAGTGTTTGATGCTCTGGGTCTGCTTTGGGGTTGACTATCTAACCTACCCGACGTTGAATGTTGCGGCTTGGTTGAAGATGCGTTGTTGGCTGACAGTCTTTGCCAGTCTGAGCTTGCTCACACCACTCATTTACTTGGCTTTCAGCTGACCGAGGGGCCACCGCTAACTCAACATGTTCAATAAGCCCGTGATCAGCAAGGCGTTGGTAAAGTCAATGAAGAAGGCACCAACGATAGGGGCCACTAAAAAAGCGCGGGGCGATGGCCCATAGCGCTGCACCACAGAATGCATCACCGCCATCGCATTGGCCGTGGTGCCCAACATGAAACCTGTAAATCCACCGCTCATCACTGCCGCATCGTAATCACGACCCATGACCCTGAACACCACCAACCAACAAAAAACAGCCACCGCAATCACTTGAATGATCAAATTCACCATCAAGGGAGCGGCTATCGACGTCAGTTCCCACAGCTTCAAATTCATCAAGGCCACAGACAAGAACAAGGACAGACAAACCACTCCCATGCGCTCTGTCAGCCCATGTGGAATCCGCAGCCACTGGGTTTGATCGTCAAGATTTCGAATCAGGGCGCCCATGATCATGGCACCCACATACCCAGGCAGGGTCAAATCAGCCGATTTCATGAGACCACTCAGCCAAGCACCAATACCCATCGCGACCAGTAACACACCGATACCTTTGAGAGCCGTCAGCATGTCGTCCTCTTCATGACTGCTGGCCTCGACTGAGTTGCTGGTGGTAATCGGTTCTGTGGTGCTTGAAGCGGAGGCTTTCAATTGGTGATGCTCCAGCAAGCGTGTGACGATAGGGCCACCGACCAAGCCACCCATGACGATCCCGGCCATGGCTGCCGCGATGGCCACAGATTCAGCGGAAGTCACGCCTGCTGCGGCAAACTGAGGTGAAAAAGCCAAGGCGGTTGCGGGACCACCTGTCAATGCTGCTGGGCCCATCAGCACCCCAAGCAATGGCGGTTGGTCGAACGCCACAGCAGTGAAAATGCCAATCAAACTTTGGATGACCGCCAAAAAGGTGGCCAACAACAGGAACACCAACGCTTGTCTCGTGCCAGCTTTCAACAGTCCGACACTGGCACTCAAGCCAATGGATGTGAAAAACGCCGTCATCAAGGGCGATTGCAACGTGGTGTCGAAATTGACCGTCACCAGATTGAATTTGCGTGACATGGTCACAAGGATGGCTATCACCAAGCCGCCGACCACAGCGGCAGGGATGTTGTAACGCCGAAGCACTGGTATCTGCCGCAAAACAGCCACCCCCAGAAACAAGGCCATCGCACCCACCGCAGTGGTTTGAATGAAGTCGAGCGTCCAGATCATGGCCAAATTCCTATGTAAATGAGGATGGATGCGTGGAATGGGAACAGGCCCTATTGTTGATGAGTTTCTGCAGCCCCCAAAAGACCTACAACTGACATGGAATCAACTTGAGTAACATGGTTGGCGAATCACTACCCAGTTCATCACATGCAAACACATCAAGCCCATGTCGTTATCGCGGGCGCTGGACCGGTTGGCCTGGTCAGTGCCTTGTTGCTGGCCAATGAAGGTGTGAAAGTCACCGTGCTTGAATCAGCCCCTGCCCTGAACCGGGACTTGCGCGCCTCCACCTTTCACCCACCCACCTTGGACATGTTGGCCCCCTTGGGACTGACCGATGAATTGGTTGCACAAGGCTTGGTGGCCAGATACACCCAGCAAAGAGACCGGCAAGAAGGTGTGATTGCTGAGTTCGACATGAACCTGATTGCACCTGACACCGATCATCCTTTCAGGCTGCAATGCGAACAATGGAAATTGACGCAAATGATTCAAGACAAGTTGAATCAAATGCCTCACGTGCAAATCCTATTCAACACCAAAGTCACCCAAGTCACACAAACAGCTGAGCAAGTCCATGTGACATGCACGCAATCGGAGAACGGCCATTCGCTGCAAGCCGATTACTTGATTGGCGCCGACGGTGCATGGAGCGCGGTCAGGCGAAGTTTGAACATCGAGTTTGAGGGATTCACCTACCCCGAACGGTTTTTGGTGGTGTCCACTGCGTTTGAATATGCCGATCATTTGCCACGCCTGTCCTATGTCAACTACTGCTCGGACCCGAATGAATGGTGTGTCTTGTTGCGCGTGCCCACACTATGGCGGGTGTTGTTTCCCACCAAAGCTGAAGAATCAGATGAAGCCGTGCTGAGCGATGAATCTGTACAAGCTCGATTACAAAATCTTTTACCTCAACAGCAAGCCTACGTCACCCAACATCGCACCCTGTACAAAGTGCACCAACGTGTGGCAGAACGTTTTCGACATGGGCGGGTGGTGTTGGCCGGCGACGCAGCCCACATCAACAACCCGTTGGGCGGCATGGGCATGAATGGTGGCATCCATGACGCCATGAACCTCACCGAAAAGTTGCTGGCGGTTTTGCGACAAGGCGCATCCGAGGCGCTGCTTGACAGGTATGAGCGACAACGTCGAACCATCGCCATCGATTACATCAATGCCAGCACAGCACGCAACAAGCGCGACATTGAAGAACGTGATCCGATCAAAAGAAAACAAAATCAACAAGCCCTGCGCGAACTCAGCTTAGACCCAGTTCGGGCACGTGCTTACATCCGTCAATCTTCCATGCTCGATGCCCTCGAGCGCGCAAAGGCCATTGCATGATCAAACAAGGTATCTCCACCCTTTCGCACACTCAACGCCGCGCCTTGCTCAAACAAAGACTGAGCCAGGGCCAATTGGTTGTGGCACCCGGCGTATTTGAAATGGTATCGGCCAAGATCGCCGATCAAATGGGCTTTGATGCCCTGTACATGACCGGCTATGGCACGGTAGCTTCGTATTTAGGCATGCCAGACGCTGGCTTGGCCACCTACAGTGACATGGTGAACCGAGTCGCGCAATTCACCAGCATCACCCAAACCCCAATGATTTGTGATGGCGACACAGGCTACGGTGGCTTGTTGAATGTGATGCACACGGTGCGGGGGTATGAAGCAGCGGGCGCTTGCGCCATACAGTTGGAAGACCAAGAATTTCCTAAAAAATGTGGTCATGTCCTTGGCCGTCGTGTGGTGCCTGCACAAGACATGGTCGACAAAATCCGTGTGGCTGTGGAAACCCGCTCAGACCCTAACTTCCTCATCATTGCCCGCACGGATGCCCGCACCACCCTGGGTTTGGATGAGGCACTGCGGCGTGCCGAGTTGTATGCCCAAGCAGGTGCAGACATTCTTTTTGTCGAGAGCCCTGAATCAGTGGAAGAAATGCAGCAGATTGGCCGCAGTTTTGACCTGCCCTTGGTGGCCAACATGGTTGAAGGTGGGCGCACACCCGTATTGAGTTTTGAAGATTTGCAAGCCCTCGGTTACGGCTTAGCGATCTTCCCAGCAACTGCATTTTTGGCCGCTGCCAAATCGTTTGAGCATGTCTATACCGCTCTGAAAGAAACGCGCTCAAGCACCAGCGTGAGCCATGCGCTGTATGACTTTCCCGCTTTTTCCAAATTGATGGGATTTGATTGGGTCACTGCTTTTGACCAGGCGCACGCTAAACCTGATTCACCCACATCGTGACATGAACACCGAAGAGATTTACCAACGCCAAGGCTTTGGCCACACGACAGGCATCGGTCAGCGTTGCTGCTTGCTGATGGTCGACTTTGTCAACAGCTTTGTCGACCCCCAACAGCTCGGCGGGCCCGCCATCCAGGATGCGGTAGTGGCCACTGTGCCCTTGTTGCAAGCCTTCCGATCTTGGGGCTTGCCTGTGGTGCACACGCGGGTGGTATTTGAATCGGATGGGTCGGACCGCAACCTGTTTGCCACACGCGTCAAAGCCTTGCAAGCCTTGACCGAGCATGCTGCTGGCAGCCAAATCGTTCCTGAACTGGCGCCGCTACCAAGTGAATGGGTGGTGCGTAAGCAAGGCGCTTCTGCCTTTTTCAACACTGCATTGGCAGATTGGCTTCATTTTCACCATGTAGACACCTTGGTGGTCACCGGTTGCACCACCAGCGGCTGTGTTCGGGCTACCGTGGTTGATGCGGTTCAACACAACTTCCGAAGCGTGGTCGTATCAGATGGCGTGGGAGATCGTGCCCTGGCTCCGCATGAAGCCAATTTATTTGACATGCGGCAAAAATACGCAGACATCATGACGCGTGACGAGTTGATGTCCCATCTGCATTCTCAGCAAGGAACCTCTCCATGACGGACCACTTGGGTTACAGAAAAAAATTCGGCACACTCGGACCATCCACCAACACGATTGTGCAACCGGACTTTGATGATTTGCGACCTGTCGGCGTCACCAATCATTACAGCCGCATCGCCATTCCCAACAACCCTGTCACTGACGATGCCAGCTTTTTAGCTTTGGTGGACAACATCAACAAAGCCACCTTGGATGCAGTTGATATTTTGAAAACCTGCGAGATGGACTACCTGGTCATGGGCATGTCAGCAGCCACCTTTTGGAATGGCCGGGCTGGGGCGCAGTCGTATTTGGACATGATGACCCAGCGTGCTGGGGTGGGTGTGTCGTGCGGTTCCTTCGCCACTGAAGCCGCGCTTAACACACTGAAGGTCAAGCGCATTGCTTTTTTGTCGCCCTACTTCAAAGTGGCCAACGACCAAGTACGTCGCTTCTACCAAGATTGCGGATTCACGGTGGTGCGAGATGTGTGTTTTGAACGACCCAGCCCTGTGCAAATTGCACACAGCACTGATGCAATGTGCTGCGAAGCCATCAAACAACTCGACGGTGATGATGTAGATGCAATTGTGCAAGTTGGCACCAATTTATCCATGATCCGACTCGCCGCAGCGGCAGAATTGTTTTTAGGCAAACCGGTGATCGCCATCAACACCGCCACATATTGGCATGCCTTGCGCACTTGCGGCATCACAGACCGCCGAGCTGGGTTTGGCAGCTTGTTAGAGCAACACTGAACGGAGATGTTGACATGTTGAACAGACGTAAGCTGGGCTTGGCTCTTGCGGCAACGGCTGGTGTGGCCACTTGGCCCTTCGTTTGGGCGCAAGACTATCCTCGCAAAACCATCAAGATGATCATCCCAGCCACCACGGGCAGCTCAGATGTGATTGCGCGTGCATTGGCACCTCGATTGGCAGCGGCCCTCGGTCAAAGCGTTGTCATTGAACAAATGCCAGGGGCTGGCACCAACATTGGCAACAACCATGTCGCCAAGGCTGCACCCGATGGCTACACATTGCTCATCAATGGGTTGCCCTTGGTCACCAATTTGGCCTTGTACAACCAACTGCCCTACAACCCGATGACCGATTTGGTGCCCATCATTGAACTCGCAGAGGTCACCAATGTGGTGGTGGTTCATCCTGATTTAGGCGTGAACAATCTCAAAGAGTTGGTCCAACTGGCCAAAAGCAAGCCGGGTCAATTGAATTACGGATCCCCTGGTGCGGGCAGTTCAGGCCATCTTGCGGGTGAATTATTGGGTTTGAAAACGGGTACGCAAATGGAGCACTTTCCATACAAAGGCAATTCACAAGCCATGGTGGATTTGTTGCGTGGCGAACTGCAAATTGGTTTTGTCAATCTGCCACTGGCCTTGCCGCAAGTCAAAGCCAACAAACTCAAAGCCTTGGCGGTGACAGGTCAAAAAAGATCGCGCCTGCTGCCGAATGTACCCACGGTCGCAGAGGCTTTGTCGCTGCCGGACTATGAGATCACCGCCTGGTTCGGCATTTTGGCGCCTGCCAAAACACCTGCCACAGTGGTGCAACTGCTCAACCGCGAAGTCGACAAAATTCTGAAAGACCCCGAGATGGTCGACAAAATTCAAGCGGCAGGTGCAGATTTGATTGGTGGCAGCAGCGCCACCTTCGAGGCACGCATGAAAAAAGATGCTCTTCGTTTGACCGATGTGATTCGTCAAGCAGGCACCAAGGCGGAATAAAGTCCGCCCCAAATTCATTGGTCTGATTGGCGATGCCAATTCATGACCTCTTCCATTGGAGATTTTCATGATCAATTCTGTACAACGCCCCGATCGACGTCAATTTCTTCAACAAGCATCGGCGCTTTCAGGCGCTTTGGTCTTGGGCTTCCATGCCCCATCTGCTGCAGCGACCAGCCGCAGTGATGTGACCGAGTTGACGCACTGGGTGGTCATCCAACCAGATGACAGCGTGGTCATTCGAATCGCCCGCACCGAGTTGGGTCAAGGCTCGATGACCGGCTTGGCCATGCTGGTAGCCGAAGAATTGCAATGCGATTGGTCCAAAGTGCGCGCTGAATACGCCAACGTCAATGAGCACATGCAACGCGACAAAATTTGGAAAGACATGACCACCGGGGCGAGTCGAGGTATTCGTGACTCCCAGGAGTACCTGCGTCAAGCAGGTGCTGCTGCCCGCAGCATGCTCATCGCAGCCGCAGCCCAACAATGGAATGTGCCGATGGCTGAATGCCAAGCCGACAACAGCGTGGTCTCGCACCCGTCAGGTAAGCGTGCCAAATACGGCGAATTGGCTGGCTTGGCCAGCAGCTTGCCCATTCCCACCCATGTCAAACTCAAGGAGCCGAAGGACTGGAAGCTGATTGGCACCTCGCCACACCGCTTGGATCTGCCCGCCAAAGTTGATGGCTCGCAACAGTATGCTGTAGACATCCAATTGCCAGGCCTGTTGCATGCCGCCATTTATCAATGCCCGGTGTTTGGTGGACGGGTCAGCAACGTGGATGACAGCAAGGCCCGGAACATGCCGGGTGTTCGCAAAGTGGTCATCAGCCAGGACTGGGTGGCAGTGGTCGCGGGCAACTGGTGGCAAGCGCACAAAGCGGTGCAGGCCTTGAAAGTGACGTGGGATGCAGGGTCCCATGGCGCCGTCAGCAGCGACAGCATCATGCGCAAGCTTAAGCAAGACATGGCCTCGGAGAAAGCGCCCATCGCCCGCAAAGATGGCGATGCTGGGCAAGCTTTTGCCAGTGCTCACAAAGTGATTGAAGCCGAGTATTTCACAGGCTTCGTCAACCATGCCACCATGGAGCCACAAAACGCCACAGCTCTTTATAAGCCTGACGAACTGCAGGTGTGGGTTGGTACCCAAAACGGCGAGTCCTCAATCAATGCGGCGGCCAAAGCCTCAGGGCTACCCATTGGCAAGATCCAATTGCACAAAATGCATGCTGGTGGGGCATTTGGTCGGCGCGTGTTCCATCAAGATTACACAGAACAGGCGGTGAAGATCGCCATGGCCATGCCCGGTACACCCATCAAACTCATGTGGTCACGTGAAGAGGACATGCGACAAGGTCGCTACCGCCCTATCTCATTGGTCAAACTGCGTGGTGCACTGAACAAAGAAGGCCAATGGACAGCGTGGGAAGCGCGTCAGGCTGATCAATCCATTGCCATCACGGTGCTGCCTGCCATGATCAAAGATGGGATTGATCCGATCAACACCCGCGTGTTTCGCGACAACCCCTATGCAGTGCCCCACTTCACCAACGAGTACATGCTCAACCAATTTCATGTGCCACCGGGTTTTTGGCGCGCCGTGGCGCACACCAACAACCCGTTTTATCGGGAATGCTTCATCGATGAATTGGCGCATGCTGCGGGACAAGACACTTATGAATTTCGCCGCCCCTTGCTCAAAGGAAAAAAAGACTTGGCGGTTTTGGATGCTGCCGCCAAAGCGATTGGCTGGGGTCAATCGCCCGCCAAAGGCGTGCACCGCGGTATCGCCGTCGTGGACTCCTATGGCAGCTTCACAGCGGCTGCGGTCGAATTGTCAGTTGTAGACAAACAAGTCAAAGTGCACCGCGTGGCCGTGGCAATCGATTCTGGGTATGTGGTGCACCCCGATGCAGTCAAAGCGCAAATTGAAGGTGGCGTGATTTGGGGCTTGTCTGCCCTCATGTTCGAAGACATCACCATCGACAAAGGTGCGGTGGTGCAGAGCAACTTTGCAGACTACCCGCTGGCGCGTATCGGTCATGCGCCTGAAATCATCAGTGTCTTGGTCCCCAGCGGAGAGTTTTGGGGCGGTGTCGGAGAGCCGCCAATCGGTGGTGTGATTCCAGCTGCCATGAATGCCTTGTTCAATGCAACGGGTCAGCGCATACGATCACTGCCCTTGCGGCACCATGGGTTCAGTTTCAAAACTTGATCGTGAGGTGTCGCAGGGTTCGATCAACTCAAATTCACTGCCCTTGGAAATTGGCTGGTCTGCGTTCTTTGAAAGAAGCCAAACCTTCCTTCAAATCTTCGGTGAATGCGACATCCCGAAAGGACCGGGATTCCCAACTCAGGGCCTCGGCCATGTGCATGCCCATGGACCGTCGCACCACTTCTTTGGCAAAACGGTGCGACAGGGGCGCGCGTGTGGCGAGCATCTGCGCATAGTCTAAAGTTTTGGCTAAGAGTTGGTTTGACGGATAAATACGATTGACCAACCCGATTCGGTAGGCATGTTCGGCATTGACACGTTCACCCGACAAAATGATTTCCATGGCGTGTCCCATACCCACAATCTGCGGCAAGCGAATCAAACCGCCATCGCAAGCATGAAAACCCCATTTTGCGTCTTGCAATGCAAACTCTGCGTTGTCTGAACAAAAACGCAAATCACACGCCAGAGCCAGCTCAAATCCACCAGATATGGCAAACCCATTCACGGCTGCCACGATAGGTTTGTCGATGTCGAGGTTGCGGGTGATACCGCCAAATCCGGGGCCGTTGGTGTACTTAGCGCGAAATTCCGGCGCGGCAGCTTGTGCAAATTTCAAGGTGTAGGTTTTCAAATCTGCACCAGCGCAAAAAGACTTGTCGCCTGCACCAGTGATCACAGCGACCCTGGCGTGATCGTCACGATCAAACTCTCGCCAGATATCGATCAGGGCATCGTTGGCCGAGAAATCCAGTGAATTCATCTTGTCTGGTCGGTTGATGGTGATCAAACGCACTGCGCCGTGTTTGTCGTAGGAAATATCAGTCATGTGGAGCCGCCTTGAAGGTAGGGGTTTCTGTTTGCAACAAGTTTTCTGTGACCAATGTCACGCGGTCACCGGGACGATCAGTCGGTGTGGCGACCCAACGAACTGACAATCGCATGCCCTTATCTAAGTCAATCACAGCAACGTGATAGGCGCCCTCTGACTTGAAGCGCAAAGGAGGTTTATGAATGGTTGTCCAACTTGCCAACACCCCAGTTGCTGCCACCTCTTCAGTTTCAAAATCACGCTGCAAACAATGGGGACACACAATGGGTTGGCGTTGGCTCAAGCGCTGACAAGACATGCACCGAAACATCTTCAGCACACCGGTTGTGTTGACAGTTGTCATGCTTCTCTGCCCAAAATATGCACCGTGCAAGCCACACCGGTACCCCCCAAGTTGTGCGTCATGCCAATGCTGGCACCTGCGACCTGGTTGGCATGTTCACCACGCAATTGCCACACCACCTCCACAATTTGCCCAACGCCGGTCGCCCCCACCGGATGGCCTTTAGCGAGCAACCCGCCGCTGGGGTTGATCACGATATCGCCATGCATTCCGGTGCGACCTTGCGCCGCCCAACGTCCGCCCTCGCCTTTGGGCACCAATCCCAGATCTTCGCTGTCGATGATTTCCGCAATTGAAAAACAATCATGGAGCTCCACCAGATCAATATCTGAGGGATGTAAACCCGATTGCTTGTAAGCCAGTTGAGCCGCCTGCACCGTGGCTTCAAATGAACACAAATCAGGGTGCTCAGAAATGCGCGCAGAACCGCTGGTTTGCACACTGGCCATCACACGGATATGCGGTGTGTACGCACTATCCAACAACAGATCTTTCGAGCAGACCACCACCGCAGCAGCACCATCGCTGGGGGGGCAACAGTCGAAGAGTTGCAAGGGATCAGCAATCATGGCTGAGCCACAAACTTGATCTAGCGTCAACTCAGCACCCATTTGAGCCAGTGGATTTTTCAAACCATGGGCTTTGTTTTTGATCACAACTGAAGCAATGTCTTCTCGCGTGGTGCCGTACTGCCGGGCATGTGCACGCCAGGCCAGACCAAACAAGCCGGGAAAGGTCAAACCACTCAAGCCGTCGTACTCATTGTCCATGGCGCAGTTGAGGGCTGAGGTGACTTCAGGTGTGGTGGCGTGCGTCATGGTTTCAACACCGACCACCAAGACCGCATCACAGATGCCTGCTGCAACCATCAAACATGCATGGCGCAAGGCAATGCCACCGGATGCACACGCCCCCTCCACTTTGGTGCAAGGAATGCTTTGCAAGCCCAATTGCTCAGCCACCAAGCCGGCCAATACTTCTTTACCGTTCAATGGCCCGCTGATGAAATTACCGAGGTAAACAGCGCCGATACGTTGGCGGTCGATGCCAGATTCGATGATGGCCTGCGCGCATGCGTCCACCGCCAATGACTCGATGGTACGCCCTGCGTGTTTGCCAAACGAGGTAGAACCCGTACCAGCCACATACACATTGCGCATCATGGTCGCTCCTGTTTGAGTTGCTGCCTTAATGCTGTTTTCAAAATCTTGCCGTAATTGTTTTTGGGCAATTCGGCGGGAAAGAAATACTCGCGCGGCCGCTTATAGCGTGCAAGATTATCCAGACACAACTGATCGAGTTCTTGCGCTTGAGCTGTCATTCCGTTCTTGAGAACAACAAAAGCAACCGGTTCTTCACCTAAGTCATCACTGTGCATACCGATCACGGATACCTCGGCAACTGCTGGATGATGTAACAACACTTCTTCAATTTCGCGAGGGTAGATATTGCTGCCGCCTCTGATGATCAAGTCCTTGGAGCGGTCCCGTAAAGTGAGATAGCCCAACTCATCCAGGGCACCAATATCACCAGTCCATAACCAACTATCTCGAATGGTTGAAGCCGTGGCAGTTGCGTTGTTCCAATAGCCCAGCATCCGTGTGGCGCTGCGGGTAACAACCTCGCCAGGTTCGCCTGGGGGCACATCCCGCCCAGACTCATCCACCACGCGCACTTCTACACCGGTACGAGCCACCCCACATGAAGCCAGTCGCGCCAAATGAGCAGCATCTTGCTGACCCTGATGATCTTGCCTGGACAATGCAGTGATGGTCATCGGGCTTTCACCTTGTCCGTAAATCTGCACCATGCGTGGACCGAAAAGCTCCAGGCATTGCAGTAAATCGGACACATACATGGGCCCGCCGCCGTAGGTGATGGTGTGTAAATGGCCTGTAGCGTTGGCAATCCCAGTGCTGGACCTCAGCATGCGGGTCAACATAGTCGGTGCGGCAAAAAATGACACGTGTGAATGGCGTTGCAGGGCTTCGAACACCACATCAGGCGAGAAAGATGTTTCAATGACTTGATGACCGCCGTTGAACAAGTGCGGCAAACTGTACAAGCCCGAGCCATGCGACAACGGTGCAACATGCAAATGCGTGTCCCCCGCCTGGACGCAATCAATGTCTGCACCGTATTGCAAACACATGTTCAACAAATTGACATGGCTCAACATCGCACCTTTGGGCACACCCGTGGTGCCGCTGGTGTAAAAAATCCAAGCAATGTCATCAGCACGCATCGACGCGCAACCTGCAGGTGCACACGTCAACAAGCCGGCATAGGCATCATCATCCACACACAACAATAAGGGAGCTTGCTGCATATCTGCCCACACTGTGCGCAAACCATCATGCAAAGCAGCACTGCAAAACAACACGCTGGCCTGACAGTCCCCGGCAATTTGACGCACTTCCTTGGGATGTAATTTCGCATTCACTGGCACTGGACACACACCCGCAATCCAACATGCGAATAAGGTTTCGAAAAATTCAGCACGGTTTTCCATGCAAATCATGACCCGCTGAGCGCGCTTGAGTGATAGGCGTTGCAACATGCCTGAAGCCAAAGCATGACTGCGAAGCGCCAACTGTCCATAGGTCCATGTCTGGCCACGACTGCTGAGCGCAGACAAATGGGGATGGCTGCGTGCGCGGTTGAGAAATGGTTGAACAATGTTCATCACATGATGCCGCGATGTTTGTTGAACATTCTGCGCAGGCTGTACATGCGGTCGACTGTCAAAGCCGAGGTGGAATACGGGAATGCCAGTCGGTCACCCGTTGAAAAGCACTGCCAGCTCGAATGAGCAAGGCTTCGTTCAAATGGGCTGAAACGAACTGAACAGCCACAGGCGTTCGTTTGTCTGTGAACCCAGCTGGCAATGTGATGGTCGGGTTGCCACTCATGTCAAAAGGCGCTGTGTATTTGATGAGTCGCGCCAATTCGGAGGGCACGGTGCCGATGACAGACATTTCTTGGGTGGTCGGTGAGGCCATGGGTTGCGATGGAATCAAGAGTAAATCGCAGTTCTGGAAAAACCCACGCACCGCACCTGTGAAGGCACGTCTGCGCAACCAAATTTTTTGCATATCCACCGCTGAAATGGAGCGCCCGAATTCAATCAAGCCACCCAAGCCAGGTCCGTACAAATGTTTATTCTTGGGATGCCAAGGCTCATGGGCGACTGCCGTTTCCGCGGCACATGCTGTGCCCCAATCAGCGACCGCATCGGTCACATCAGGAAATCGCACATGTCGCATGTCTGCACCCAGTGATTGCATCACATCAAAAGCTGATTGAACGGCTTTTTGCATATCCGGATCCAATCCAGCGCAATAGTCTGGATCAAAGCCTATGCGTATTCCGTTGAGTTGGTTGATGTCACCACACACGTAATCAGGCACTGGCGCGTGCAATGCCACGCTGTCGTGCGGATCGGCACCTGCGATCAATCCCAACATGTGACCGCAGTCCATGGCTGTGCGCGCCATCGGTCCGATGTGGTCAAGTGAGGCGGCTAATTCAAACGCACCATGCACGGGCACACGCGCCCAAGTGGGCTTGAGGCCGGTCACGCCATTAGCGGCCGACGGAAACCGGATGGATCCACCTGTGTCTGTGCCAATGGCTGCAAAGCACAAACCGGCGGCGACAGCCACACCAGAACCGCTGGAGGAAGCGCCAGACCAATGGTCGTCATGCCAAGGGTTGACAGGTGGCGGCACATCGGGGTGATGGTCGGCGAAAGCCGCCTCGGTCATGGTGAGTTTGCCAAGCAACACCGTACCCGCTTCGCGCAAACGCTTCACCACAGTGCCATCAAAAGAAGGTTTGAAGTCGCGCATCATCGGCATACCAGCAGCGGTGACGATGTCTTTGGTGTAGCACAGGTCTTTCAATGCAACCGGCACACCATGCAATGGACTGAGTATCTGGCGACGCATGATCATGGCGTCCGCGTCACGAGCCTGCTTCAGGGCAGTGTCATGTGTGACTGTGGCGTAAGACAACAAACGCTTGTCCACTTGCTCAATTCTGTTGAGCATCATCTGTGTGAGTTCCACACAAGATAGTTTTTTGCTGTGCAGCAATCCTGCCAGTGAATACGCATCCAGAAAAGCCAGTTGGTCGTCAGTCACTGCGTACTTTCTGTGGTGGATGCTCAGGCGGTTTGCGGTGAGCGCAAACCGAGTTCGTTCATCATGCTTTGACGCATCTGAAATTTTTGCGGTTTCCCAGTGGCGGTCAAGGGAAACTCACCCACGATGCGCAGATAACGAGGTGTCTTGTAATGCGCCATTCGCGAGCGACAAAACTCGATGAACTCGTCTGATTCAGCAGTTTGTCCGGGCTTCAAGATCACCCATGCAGCGATTTCTTCGCCGTATTTGACATCTGGCACGCCAAAGACTTGCACATCCAACACCTTCGGGTGTTGCATCAACTGGTTTTCAATTTCCCGCGGGAACACGTTTTCTCCACCGCGAATCAACATGTCTTTGACCCGGCCCACGATGTTGCAATAGCCTTGGGCGTCGATGGTGGCCAAATCACCCGTATGCATCCAACCTGCATCGTCAATCGCTTCAGCGGTTTGCTGCACATCTTCCCAGTAAGCGCGCATCACCAGATAACCACGCACACACAATTCACCGGGCACGCCCACCGGCACCATGCGGCCATGCTCATCCACCACCTTGGCTTGCACATGCGGTTGAATGCGCCCCACCGTCGACACCCGTCGGTCTACCGGATCTGAGACGTGCGACTGAAAAGACAGTGGCGAGGTTTCAGTCATGCCATAGCCGATGGTGATTTGCTTCATATTCAGCGTGCGCATCACGGCTTGCATGGTTTCAACCGGGCATGGTGCACCGGCCATGATGCCGGTTCGCAACAAGCTGAAATCCATGTTCGCCACGCCAGGTTCGGCCAGCATAGACACAAACATGGTGGGTACACCATGCAAGGCGGTACAACGCTGTTTCAGTACCGCTTTGAGGGTGGCGGCCGCATCAAAACCTTCACCGGGGAACACCATGGCCGAGCCTGCTGCCGTGCAGGTCAACACACCTAGCACCATGCCAAAACAATGGTAGAGAGGCACCGGTATGCACATGCGGTCTTCGTGCGTCAACGCCATGGACTTGGCCGCAAAACGCGCATTGTTCACAATATTGAAATGGGAGAGCGTGGCGCCTTTGGGAAGGCCAGTGGTTCCGCTGGTGAATTGGATATTGATGGCGTCGTCTGGATCGAGTCCAGCTGATAAGTCCTTCAAGCGAGCGTGTTGGGCAGGACCGGCTTGTTGCAAAAAATCTTTGAAGCGCATGGCGCGGGCAGGCACAGGCAATTTGGCGGCTTCGTGGGGGGGCATTGACAGATCATCAAGCAAGATGACGTGCTTCAAATGCTCTAGCCTCAAGGAGGTCAAATCCCCCGCTTGACCAGGACGGTCGATTTCAGGCGCGAGTTGACGCAATGTATCCAGGTAGTTATTGGTTTTGTAGCCGCGCGCCATGACCAGCATACGGCAACGTACTTTGTTCAAAGCGTATTCAAGCTCACTGCTTTTGTAGGCAGGGTTGATGTTGACCAATACCGCACCAATCCGAGCCGTGGCAAATTGGGTGAGCAACCACTCTAAACGGTTAGGTGCCCATATACCCACCCTGTTACCACGGCGTATGCCCATGGCCAACAATGCAGCCGCCATTTGGTCAGCTTGCTGTTGCAAGTCGTACCAACTCAAGCGATGGTTTTGCGCGACGAACACAGCTGCATCACGCGAGCCATGACGCGCCACCGTACGGTCTAGTAACTGAGGGATGGTCATGAAATGCAACGACGCATCGGTAGGACCCGCGACAAAGGACAGCGATCCAGGCGGACTCAATTGGTGGTCCGCCCCGCCTTTGACCCAATCTGACAGAAATGGATTGTGAGACACGTTAGCCTGTTTCCGCTGACTGAAGACGTCGTAGTTGTTCAGAAATTGCGCCAGTCACCGGCCTGCTCAAACGCATGGGCAGCTCGGTAAATGGTGGATTCATCCCAATGCTTGGCAACCAGCTGCATGCCAATTGGCAGACCATTGGACATGCCGCATGGCACGCTCATCGCTGGATGACCGGAAACATCCATGGGACAGGTATTGCCCAGCATCTCCAGAGCTCGTTGCACATACAGTTTGAGCGATGCATTTGCTGGTGGCAGCGGCGTGGCTTTCATAGGCAATGTGGGCAGCAGCAGCAAGTCATAACGCGACAAAGCATCGTCGTAGGCCTTAGCCAGCACACGGCTCAGGTTTTGTGCTTTGGCGTAAAAATGACCGCGGTAGTTTTTGATGAAATATTCACCGGCCATCATGGAGACTTTGAGCGATGGTGACAGTTCATCTGCACGGGAACGCCAGGCGGAATGCGCATCCAGCAAACTGGTGGTGTACAAGCCTTTCCAGTTGAATCCCATGCCATTGCCATTCATCATTTGCGCCTGCAAACCCTCCACAGCAATCGCCGTCCAAATGGCGGGACCGTCCATGTGCATGGGCACAGACACATCCTCCACGATCGCACCCATGGAACGCAGGCGGTCAGCGGCCTGACGCACTTTATGGTCCACATCAGATTCACTGTCAGCGCGGTTGAAACCCTCAAGCAACACCCCGATTCGCAAACCGGATACACCGCGTCCTAAAGCCGCGGTGTATCTGTCCACTCGCGGGTTGTACTGGCGTGGGTCCAAGCCATCAGCACCCGCGATCACTTCGAGCAACAAAGCGTTGTCAGACACGGTGGCTGTCATCGGTCCGGCATGGTCGATGGTGGCTTCAATCGGCATGACACCGGTGTATGGCACCAAACCGTGTGTCGGTTTCATGCCGTAAATCCCACACCAAGAAGCGGGCATGCGGATGGATCCACCTTGGTCACCGCCAATGGCCAAATCGAGTTCACCCGCACCGACCAAGGCGGCTGAGCCGGATGAAGAACCTCCTGCTGAATAGCCATACCGGTATGGGTTGTGCACCGGACCGGCCGCATTGGTATGGCTGCCGCCAGACAAACAAAAATATTCGCAATGGGCTTTGCCCACGATGGTGCCCCCGGCATCCAAAATGCGTGTGACCAAGGTGGCATCCACATCAGGCACATAGCCTTCCAACGAAGACGCACCATTCATCATGGGCACACCAGCCAGGCAGACGTTGTCTTTCAACACCACACGCTTGCCAGACAAAGGACCGTGGGCGGCACCACGCACCTCACTCTTGACAGCCCAGGCGTTCAGCGGGTTGTCGGCTGCTGAGGGTTTGATGCCTGGTGTACGTGGATAACGAACAGGCGGCAAGTTGTCAGGCAACTGTGTCAAACGGTCATAGGACTGAAAAGTGCCTTCCATGATGTCGAGATATTCAGCTACTTCGCGGGATGACATGTTCATATGCAGCGATTCAACAATGGCATGCATTTGATCGACAGTTGGACGTTTGACAGTAGACATGATTCCCCCGGGGCCGGTGGCCTTAGATTCGATGGCGGTTGAATGCGCCCGCTTGTTGATAGAAGAAGTTTTCACTGCTGGACGACTGTCGTTGGCAACGTGTCCAGAAACCGCAGAATGTGAAGCCGTCAATGAAGGCTCGTTGTGCGCTTTTGGAGTTGAATGACCTGCTGGCGACTTGGTGGTGTTTGCATGGGGTGAGTGGGTCATTCGTGCCGACCCCATACCCAGCAACTCACTCAAACCGCCGCCAATCAACTGATGAGCATGCAATTCTTTGAGAATGGTGCCACGCTCAAAAATCACGACCCGATGCGCCACATCCAAGACCAAATCCAGGTTTTGCTCAACAATGATCAGGGCCAGACCAAATTCATCCCGAAGCTTGGCCAGCGTGGTTCCAATTTCTTGCACGATCGAAGGTTGTATGCCTTCGCTGGGCTCATCCAACAACAGCAGCCAGGGTTTGGGGATCAAAGCCCGCGCCAATGCCAGGATTTGCTGCTCCCCACCGGACAAAGATCCGCCTTTGCGATCCAACAGAACACGAAGACGCGGAAATTGATCGACCACGCGCTCGACCGATTGCTCTTCAGTCTCTCCGATGTCTTCACGCCAAGCCATGCGCAGGTTTTCCAGGGCTGTGAGCCCAGGCAAAATGCCGCGCCCTTGGGGCACGTAACCAATGCCCATTTGAGAGCGCTGGTGTGCAGCTGTACCGGTGGCATCTGCACCATCAAGTTCGATACGCCCACCCGTAGACGGCATCAAACCCATGATGACTTTGAGCAAGGTGGTTTTGCCCATGCCATTGTGACCCACGATGCCAACAGCCTCGCCTTCTCGGATTTGCATGTTCACACCGTGCAGCACAGGCACTCGCCCGTAACCGGCGCGCAAATCAGCCACTTGCAGAACCACATCGGCGCGTTCAAATTGATCTGCGTTGGTATTGATTTCAGCCATGCTCATTTCGCCCGGTTGCCTATGTAGACCTCACGCACTTTGGCGTTGTTCATGACCGCATCTGTAGCACCTTCCATGAGGACAGCACCCTGGTGCAAAACCGTGACTGAACCACCCAACATGCGGACAAAATTCATATCGTGATCCACCACCACCACAGCGGCCTGTTGATTGATTTCATGAATGAGTTCAACCAAACGATCTGCCTCTGCACCAGTGATACCTGCGGCAGGCTCGTCCAATAACACCAGCTTTGGGCGTTGACACAATACCAAGCCAATTTCAACAATCTGACGTTGTCCGTGGGCCAATTCACCAACATGTCGACGAAGGTGGGTTTGTAATCCAAGCTCGGTGACAACGCGATCAACCTCGGCAGATGCACCCTTCTTGCCATGGATACGGCGCGCTGACAGCCACAAGTTTTCCCAAACTGTCAAGCCATTCATGACCGAAGGCACTTGAGTTTTGATGCCCACGCCCAGTTGAACAATCTCGTGCGGTCGCCAACCTGTCACGTCTTGACCGCGGATGAACACACGGCCATTGCTGTGGCTGATGGGGTGAAGCCCTGTGATGCACTTGAACAAAGTACTTTTGCCCGCGCCATTTGGGCCAATCAAACAGCGTAATTCGCGTTCGCGCAAATTGAAATTCACATTGTTGACAGCAAGCACCCCGCCAAAACGCATCGACAAATCGCGGGTCTCAACAATCATTTCACTCATGAATGGCCACCAGTCTGGTCTTGGGCACTGGGTGCCTGGGACTGGCGACGCTCGCCTGTGCGACGTCGCATGCTGTTGTGACGAGCGCGATTCACGCTTCTCAAATCTTGTTGTCGCCGCCATCCCATCACAGTGGGTAACAACCCGCGTGGCAACAGCAACACCACCAAGACCAAAATACCGCCAATGACCAGGGAATTGTCGATGAAGGTTTGTTCACCAAGCAGCAGTTTCATGGTGCCCAGCAAAATTGCACCAACCACAGGGCCAATCAAGGTGCCAAGCCCACCTGCAATCACCCAAATAATGACCTCGACCGATTGACCAAGACCGAACAAGGCTGGTGTGACAATCTCAGCCCAACTGGCGAACAAGCAACCTGCCAAACCGGCCATGGCAGCAGACAACGAAAAAATGGCCGTCTTATAAGCTGGGGCGTTGTAGCCCAACAATTCAATGCGTGATTCGTTTTCACGAATACCAAGCAGGATGCGGCCAAAAGCACTCGACATGACCCAGCGCGAAATCAAATAACACATCACCAAACAAAACAGCACCAAGTAATACAGTGCCGTTCCAAAGATGGGCGTGCTGGGGTCGCCAGGCACATTCAAAATGGGGAATGCAGGGATGCCATTGAAGCCTCCTAAGCGTGCATTGCCTATGCTGTAAGCATCACCTGCTGTCGCCCCCATGAACTTGGCCATGATGAGCGAAAACACCAACGTGATGACCCCCATGTAGACATCGCTGATGCGGCCATAAAACATCATGGCACCGATGAGCGCTGCCACAAAAGCCGGCAACAAAATGGCCAACATCCAAGCCGCTGTACTTTCACCCAGGTTCATGGCCGTGATGGCGTAGGTGTAGGCCCCCAGACCAAAATAAGCAGCATGACCAAAACTCAAAATTCCAGCATAGCCCCACATCAAACCCAATGACAAGGCAAGCAAAGCCCAGATGCCCAGCAAGGTCGGTGTGTTGGTGTCAAAACCGGCTGGCAACAACACCAACAGCAATGTGACAGCGATGATCCAGCCCCAACGGGTTCGTCCAGCACTCGAAAAATTAGCTGCGTCTCCGATCATGGTGCGTTACGGAAAAAACGACCAGTGATGCCTTGTGGCATGAGGCGCAACAACACAACGGCAAAGGCCAACATGACAATCTCTCCGATGACAGGGGTTGAACCGAACGACACCACCTGGTTGATGGTGCCGAATATGACCGAACTCGATAAAGTGCCGGTGATCACAGCAGCACCACCTGTGATGACCGTGATGAAAGCTTTGGCGATATAAGCACCACCAGAGGATGGGAGCAAGCCCGTCAGAGGGGCCAGGACTCCTCCAGCCAAACCAGACAAGGCGGCACCAACGGTGAAAGTCCACATGTAAACGCGCTTGGGGTCATAGCCAAGAGAAGATGCCACATCAGCGCTTTGCATGGCACCACGAGCCACTAGACCCAGCCGCGTATAGCGCATCACCAGCCACATGCTCAACATGAGCAAGGTGGCTATGCCAATGATGAACAAGTTGTATCCACCCATCTGAAATTCACCCAATTCATAACCTGGAATGGGTGCCGGCACACTGACTGCAGTGTTGCCAAAAATAAAGGTCACGATACCGACCATCAGCAACGACAAACCCCATGTAGCCAACATGGTGTCGATCATGCGGCCATACAACTGACGCACCACAAGTCGTTCAACCAGCAACCCCAAAATACCAACCACCAGCGGTGAAATCACAAGCATGGCGAAATAGATATTGATATCAGCCTTGGCACAAGCAATCGTGGTGTATCCGCCAATCATCACGAATTCGCCATGGGCGAGATTGATCACGCGCATCATGCCAAACACCACCGCCAACCCAGCGCTGGTGAGCGCCAAAAAAGCAATCATGTAAATGATTTCTAAAAGAACAACCGCTGCGTAATCCATGCTGACTTTCTGAAATGGGAGCGTCCCGGTTCTCGCGAACTGGGACGCCATCTGACAAGGGTCAAATCTTCACTTCGTACTGCTTGTTGTCCTTTGGATTTTTTTGCAAATCACAGAACTGCAAGGTGTCTGAAGGAGGACGTGCCTTGAATTGCTGCTTGATGGTGAGTTTTTGGTTCTTCACTTCCATCACGTTGATGTCCAAAATCGCATGATGCGTTTTGGGGTCCAATGTGACGGTGCCACCTGGACCTTGAATGCTGACGCCTGATTCGATGGCGGCCAGCATTTTTTCGCGGTCAAGTGAACCTGCCTTCTTCACGCAAGCCGCCCACAACATGATGCCTTGGTATTGCGACACGGCAATTTCATGAACCAGTTTGGTGTCACCAAAACGCTTGGCCCACTTAGCCAAGAAATCCTTGTTGGCAGGATTGGTGTTTTCTTGACTGTAGTTACCAGCAATCAAGATGCCATCCCCTTCTGCTGCTGACAAGGCCAAGTGTTCATTGCCCACACCAAATGTGGTGGAGCACAGTGGGATCTTTTTGTTCATGCCGGACGCCGCCCATTGACGGAAGAAAGACATGTGTGCACCACCCACCAATGCAGCCACGACAAATTTTGGTTTTTCTTGCTGGATTTTGGCGATGGTGGAGCCAAAGTCCGAAACATCCAGCGGGAAGAAATTGGTTTGCAACACACTGCCACCACCTTTGGTGATGTAGTGCTTCAACCACTTGGCAGTGATTTGACCGTAGTTGTAGTCGGCGGCCAGCACATAGGCGGTTTTGCCCCACTGCTTGAGCGCCACTTCCACGATGGGTTCGACCGCTTGAGCTGGCGTCGTGCCGGTACAGACGATGTTGCGATCGCAAACCCCGCCTTCGTAAAGCACGTTGTAGAAGTAAAGCGAATTGGCGCGGTGGAAAGTTTGACGGATCGCTTCACGGGAAGCTGAGGTGATGCCGCCATGTGTGACATCAACTTTGTCATCACGGGTCAACTGCTGGGCGTATTTGGTGTAGAGGGCAATGTCGGATTGCGAATCGTATTGAACGACCTGGATTTTCCGCCCCAGCAAGCCACCTGCTGCATTGATCTCTTCAGCCGCCAAGGTGGTGGCCATGACCATGGGTTTGCCATAAGCATCCAGGTTGCCAGAGTTGTCAAGAATGGAGCCCAATTTGATGGGTGCGCCCTGTGCCAAAACCATCTCGAAGGGAATCGTAGCGCCCAGTGCGGTCAGACCGGCTGAACCAGTTCCTGCCAAAAATTGGCGACGTGAAAAGCTCATGGTGATACTCCTGAAATTGAGCAATGTGCTCTTGGGTTGGGAAAACAAAACAAAGGGCGAAAAGGATAGGTGCTTTGGCTTTATGAATGGCCGCCGGGCTTGAACTTGCCGCTGGCCGCGTCAATGGAACCGGACAAGTCGACGCCAATTTGGTCACCGATGCTTTTGAGTGCAGGCAGTTGTAATGCCATCCCCAAAATACTGTCCATCACTTGGGTGACGGGAGGTTTCCCCCCACCACTGCCCCCTTCGTCAGAAGCACTCCCACCCGGGCCAGCGCCTCCTTGGGTGTTGCCGAAACCACTGACGTGGTTGATGCGAATACTGTCGATTTTTTCAATGGGCTTCATCATGTGCGACATGATTTCAGGCATGCGGTCCAAGCGGTATTGCTCAAGCTTCATGTGCAGCACAGGTGTGCTGAGCGCATTTTCGGCTTCAATCAGCGCGCGAGAACCTTCGGATTCGGCGAGCATGCGCGCTTTTTCTGCAGCTGCTCGGGTGTGCGTCGCCTCAGCTTCAGCCTTGGCACGCTTGAGCAACACCGTGACTTCAGTGGCTGCATTGGCCTCTGCCACTTCGCCAGATTCCTTGACACGCTTGACGGCCATTTCCAAGGAACGATCAGCGATTGCCCGTTCACGATCGGTCTGAACTTTTTCCTGCGCCAAGATGACTTCAGTGCGCGCCAATTCAGCAGCGGCTTGGGCATGAGCCTCTTCCGCTTGCTTAGCGGACAAGGTGATGGAGCTGTCCAGTTTGCGAACTTCGGAATTCAGCTGGGCCTCAATTTCAGTTTTGCGCAGTTCGCGTTGTTTTTCAATTTCACGCATGCGGGTTTCTTGCTCACGTCTGATGCGGGCGGCTTCCGTGGCCGCCTGAGATTCCTCGCGTGATCGGGCTGTTTCTGCATCGCTTTGCGCCTTGACTTTTTCAAGCTCCAAGCGCTGGTTGATTTGCGCCTCTTCTTCTTGTTGATTCAGCAGCAGCCGCTGCTTGGTGGCATCCAATTGTGTTTGACGAACAGAGATGTCAGCCTCCGCTTCAATTTGCACACGCTTTTTACGGTTGACTGCAATGATTTCAGCCAGCCGACGCATACCCACTGAATTGAAAGCATTGTTTTCATCCAAGGCAGAAAAAGAAGTTTGATCCAGGCGAGTCAAAGAAACGGAGTCAAGTACAACACCGTTTTCCGCCAGGTTGTCTTTCAGCAGCGCAGAAATGTCGGATACGAACAAAGAGCGTTTTTCATGGATCTGGTCCATGGTTCGGCTGGCAGCCACAGCTTGTACCGCGTCAATAAACCGGCCTTCCAGCAAATTGCGCATGCCTTCGGGGTTGAAAGCTTTAGAGCCCAATGACTGAGCAGCCGTGGCCACACCTTCAGTGGTGGGATGCACGCGCACATAAAACTCAAGTTCGGCATCCACACGCATGCGGTCTTCGGTGATGAGTGACTTCTCAGCCACACGCCTCACCTCCACACGAATGGTGCGAAGGTTGATTTCATCAATCTTGTGGAGAAAAGGCAGCGCAAGGCAACCACCAGAAATAAGGGTTTTTTGACCGCCAAAACCAGTTCGAATGATGGCCACATCGCGACTGGATTTTCGATAGAAATGGTTGAGGAAAGTGACCAAGGCCGCAACAACGACCACCAAAACCACGATGCCAAAGAGCCATGCAAGAACTATCATTTCATATCCTCATCGGTCTAGAAAACATACTTTGCAAAATCATTCTAGGATCAAGCAATACGAACCACATAAGTGTTTCCCCTTGCTGGATAAGCCTAGATTTTGTAGGTCATTCCTCAATATTGATACTTATTAATCTCTCTGATTCAGCAGATGACTTGAACGCTTACATGATTGGCGAGAGAACTGTGTGTGGTGTGACAATCAAAATAGAGAGAGCATGTACACATGAAAATTCACACTGATTTCAAACAACGGGTCACCATCAACACCTCGGTTGAGCCTTGGCTTGCCTCTCCAGCGCCAGGTGTGGATCGAAAAATACTTGAACGTGATGGCGATGAAATTGCCCGCGCCACAAGCTTGGTTCGTTATGCACCTCAAGCGAGGTTCAGTCCCCATCAGCATGCGCTAGGCGAAGAATTTCTGGTGCTCGACGGCATCTTTCAAGACGAACACGGTCAATACCCTGCCGGAACCTATGTCAAAAATCCTGCGGGCTCATGGCACACACCATTCACAGAAAACGGTTGCACCTTGTTTGTGAAACTCAGATACCTTGATCCTTCTGACGATGAACGTGTGGTCATCAACACCAAGACATCTGATTGGTTTCAAGGCTTGGTCCCAGGACTCACCGTGATGCCACTTTCATCTTATGGCACCACCAACACAGCGTTGGTTCGCTGGGCGCCAGGTACTTACTTCAACCCGCATCGACATTTTGGTGGCGAAGAAATATTCGTCGTGGATGGTGTGTTCGAAGATGAGCATGGACGTTATCCCAAGGGGCACTGGCTCAGAAGTCCGCACATGAGTTACCACAAACCCTTTAGCGTAGAAGGTTGCACCATATGGGTCAAAACAGGCCACCTGTTGGATGCTTGAGTACATCAGCCCTTGAGTGTGGACAAAAGGGGCGTCCCAACTCCAAGCATTCGTTCCGATCAATCAACAATCATGATCCAGTGGATACATGACCGTCGGGTAACGGCCGGCCATCCAGCTTCACATCGGGTTGGAAACACTAGTCCAGCGGCACCACATGGATGGTGACAGTCATTACTGACACGTATGCAAGCGTCAGACAGTGACCTGGACACCTTTCCAAAAGGCCACACGTCCTCGGATTTCCTCAGCTTCTGGCTTGGGGTCAGCGTAATACCAAACCGCATCATTGTTCAATTCACCATTGACCAGCAAAGATAAATAGCTGGCCTGCCCTTTCCAGGCACACATGGTTTTGTGGTTGCTGGGAGAGACAAAGCTTTGATTCAATGAATCCGCCGGAAAGTAATGATTGCCCTCCACCAAAACGGTATCGTTACTCTCTGCAACCACGGTGTTGTTCCAAATGGCTTTCATGATGTTGTCTCCTGTTGATGGGGAATATTCAGCCATAGCAGGCCAAAGTAATGTTGTGGATCGGTCCAAACAGGCCCAGCTTGCAGTCCCGCTTCTTGTGCAGCTTGTTGTAAACCGGCAATCGTGAATTTGTGCGAATACTCTGTGTGAAGTGTTTCACCTTGCTCAAATGCATAAGCGACACCATTCAAATGAACCACTTGTTGTTCAAGGCTGAGCAAGTGCATTTCAATCCGCTGCAATGGCGCGTTGTAAAAAGCACTGTGTGCAAATTGTGTCATATCAAAATCACAACCAAGTTCGCGATTGGCACGTGCCAACACGTTCAAATTGAAAGCAGCCGTGACACCTTGTGCGTCGTTATAGGCCTTGTGCAAAATATCAGGCGCTTTGATCAGGTCAACACCCAGTAAGAGCGCACCCCCTGCCAGGTGCTGTCTGCAGTTGCGAAAGAACACCGCCACTTGATCGGGCGAAAAATTTCCCAAGGTCGAACCTGGAAAAAAGGCAACACGTTTACCTCCCCCGACCAGTGGTGATGGCAGCTGCCAAGGATTGGTGTAGTCCCCCACCAAAGGTTTGATGTCCAGTGTAGGAAATTCTTTTTGCAACTCGATACTGGCTTCTTGCAAATGCACGCCAGAAATATCCATGGGCACATAGCGTGAGGGCTTGATCGCAGCTTTCAGTAAATAACGAATTTTTTGCAAGGAACCTGCGCCAAATTCAATGATGTCCACGTTCTCACCCATGAACCTGGCCATATCGACAGCATGGATCTGCAAAATAGACAACTCGGTTCGGGTGGGGTAATACTCCGGCAATTCACAAATTTGATCAAACAACAAGGAACCCGCTGGGTCATAAAAGTATTTAGGCGAAATGCTTTTGGGTGTTTGAGACAAAGCGGCTTGCATGTCCTGCATGAATGGCAGGTGCTCAGAATGAGAAGGGGTCATCGACAGTGGTCTCAGTTGTCTTTGGCTAAACGCAATCCACTGAACTGCCATCGAGCTGCGGGAGGGAAAAAATTGCGGTATGTGTGGCGGCTGTGATCTGCAGGCGTGGCAAAACTACTGCCTCGCAAGACCTGTTGTCCGACCATGAATTTGCCGTTGTATTCGCGAACAGCCCCGCTGGCAGGTACAAATCCCGGATAGGGTTCATAGGCGGAGCGGGTCCATTGCCAAACTTGCCCTTGCATGTCGTCAATATCCAAATGCAGGCTGGCTGTTTCCCACTCAAATTCGGTGGGCAAACGCGCACCAGCCCATTGCGCGAAAGCCGATGCTTCATAAAAACTCAATTGAGCCACTGGGGCGTCTGGGTTCAGTGGTTGAACGCCATTCAAGCCAAAAACTTGCCAATGTTGGGCAGGGGCACGCGGATCTTGAGGCGCCAACCAGTAAAGGGGGTGTTGCCACTGGTTCTGCACCACTTGTGCGCGCCCCTCGGACAACCACAGATCAGCATTGTCGTAGCCACCATCCTCGATGAAGGCCAAGTACTCGCCACAATTGACCAAACGATTGGTAATTTGAAAATCTTGAACATAGCGCTGATGGGCCGGTGTTTCGTTGTCGAAAGAAAAACCAGGCTGATCAAGGTATTTGCCAAGTGTGTACAAGCCTCCCTCAAATGAAATCCATGCCAACTCAGGTGAAGCGGCTTGCGGTCCGATGAAAGTGGCGTCATAAGCTGGCAACAACGGGTTGCAAGACAGCAGGTGCAAAGCATCGGTCAGCAGTAATTCTTGATGCTGCTGTTCATGATTCAGACCAAGCTCGGTCATCGCTACAGCTTGCGGACTGAGCGCGTCAGAATTGTTCAAGAGCATCTGCATGGCGGCATCGACATATTCTCTGTATGCCCAAACCTCTGACAAAGCAGGTCGGGTCAACAGCCCTCGTTGCATTCGCGGGTGGCGTGGTCCCAGCGCTTCGTAATAGGAGTTGAAAAGGTAGGCAAATGAATAATGGAATACCTTGTAACCTGGTAGAAAAGGCAACAACACCACGTTTTCAAAAAACCAGGAGGTGTGCGCCAAATGCCATTTGGTTGGACTGGCATCTGACATGGACTGCACGCACTGGTCCTCAGCACTGAGCGGCAAAGCTAGTTGGTGTGAATGTTGGCGTACTGATGAGTAACGCTTAGCGAGCGAGAAAGGCATGCGGCTTTCATTTTAGGTGGCAATGGGTTGACGCCATCACAGTCAATGACAACAGCCATCCATGCCGATTCAGCAGCCGTCTATGTGATCAAGGCGTCAATGGCTTCCAATCGCTTCAATGGATCAAGTTCAGATAACAACTGAATTTTGATCTCAGTGTGGATGTCCATGGCCTCGGCGTAGCGATTGGCCACCCATCCGCATTGGTCCAGAAGATAAGGTTGAAAAATGGGTAAGCGATGTTGTTGCCCCTGCTTTTGAGCATTGGCAATGAGTTGACCCAAACGACTGGCATGGTGCTCAAGATGGGCTGGCAATTCGACATCGGGGTCTTGCGCAAGCACAGCAATGCTGCCCTGCCAAACACCATATGGTCCAGGCTGAGTGTCCTTCAATTCGAAACGAAGACCACCTTGGCAAATCACGCGGTACAAATTGGGTTGAAGCTGTTCAAATTCGCGAATGTGTGCCAAACAACCATGAGCATGCAGCAAAGGTATCTCTCCAGGCACCTGTACTTCGCTGCCTTCTTTCAGCCACACCACCCCAAAAGGCAACTGCTGCTGGTGGCACTTATTGATCAAATCAAGGTATCGAACTTCAAAAATTTGAAGCGCCAACCTGCCATCAGGAAATAAGCCATGCGACAGAGGGAAAAGAGGGATGGTGTTCATCGTCAATTCATTCAGGCTTGTTACCTAGAACACCTCACTGAAGATTACACAAGAAGGTGCGCTTGAGGACGTCCCAATGAGGTAATTTCAGTCAACCGTTGCGCGACCGTTGACGAAAACCCAACGAAACTGAGTTAAGCGCATGTAGATCACATGGTAGGCAAGCGCTATACATATGAAACCACAAATCAAAACGGGGGTGTTGGTGTGCCACTTCATAGCGATCAAAACCGGCGGAACATTACACAGCAACAATACCCCACCTGTGATGGAGTTTTGAGCCAATTTACTTGCACATGGAAACAAGCGTTGGGTCACCCTGCGCATGAATAAGCTGTGCAGATGCATACGGTCTGGCATCCCGACTTTCAAGCCACGTCGATAACGACGCAACATGCTGAAGATCACTTCCAACACGGGATAGCCACATACCAACAGTGGGGCCCATGCCGAAATTTCTGGGTGACGCCCCATCAACAAGACCGCCACCCAAGCAATCGCAAAGCCAACAAAGTAGGCACCGCCATCACCTATGAATAATTTTCCCAATGGCCAATTGACCACAAAAATGCCCAAGGTTGTGGAGAAAATCAGAATGCAAATGTATGAAAGCTGGCGATCACCCACGTCCAAGGATATCCAATAAAAAGCGGCAGAAATGATCAGCACGGTACCCGACGCAAGTCCATTGAAGCCATCAATGATGTTCAAGGCATTCGCGACCCCTGCAACTGCAAATGCAGTAAACAACAGTGAAATGAGGGTGAACTGCATGAACCAATCGAGCACATACACGTTGAGATCAGTGATTGAAAAATCAGTCAACGCATAACCCAAAAAGCTGCAAACCATTGTGGCCAACAAGCGGATACTGACACTCACCCGGTTGGTGATGTCTTCAAGAAATCCAAAGAAAAAAGCTGGAATACTGGCTACAAGCAGCGTCCAAAACATGCCACCAAAATAATTGGCAGGTGCCACATACCACCCGAATATGGCACCCACAAAAATGGAAACGCCACCCACGCGAGGTGTCACATCAGTATGAATTTTTTGAATGCCCTGATGCCGATCCGCCGTGATTTGGCTGTGAAGGTGTTTGGTCATGACCAGCACCAAACTGATGGCAAAGGAGGTGAAAAGTCCCACCACAAATGGCTGCCAAGTCATGCTCTCCATGTTCAACATGATGTTCATTGAGGCCGACGACGCCAAGCCCAGACGCTTTTAAGTTTTTGCAGCTGCTTTGCTTTTTCAGGCGTATCTTCGCTTCGACGCATCGCAGCTCTGATGAAAGCGACCAAGATGCCTAAAAACAATCCCGACATGGCGGAGAGCACCACCATGATCGTGCGTTTAGGTTTAGACCGTTTTTCAGGTGGTGTAGCCACATCTATTTGCTGCACCAAGGCCCCCTCTTTGGCTTCCTCGACGCGGGCCATCTCATATTGCTTGATCAGCACTTCAAGCACGGCCTCTTGTATCTTGACATCACGGTAGGCATTGATGGCCTCTTTTTGCAAAGGTGGGGCTTTAGACTGGCCAGATCCCAATTCAAATTTATTCAGCTGGACGCGCAGGGCAGACAACTCACTGGCAATGCGTTGGACATCAGGATTTTGGGGGGTGGCAAAGCGGCTCATGGCTTGCAGCTGAACCTCTTTGGCTGCAATTTGCCCGCGTATTTCAGCGCTGGCCTTCACACCGGTTTCAGCCAACACGGCGGTGACTTGCATGCCTGATTTTTCTCGGGCTTCGCGAAATGCCAGTTCTGCTGTTGCCAGTGCTTGCTGCACTTTTTGAATTTGCTGTTCAAAGAACAATCGGCGTTGCTGGGCATCGGTCACAGCGATGCGGTCAATCACACCACGAAACTCATCGACATACTGGTTGGCCATTTTGGCGGCAAACACAGGATCCTCGTCATCGGCTTCCAGAGTGATCAGCCCTGATTTTTTATCTGACGTTAATTTGACGGAATTCTTCAGTTGTTCACGGGTTTCGACAAGCGTTTCTTTTTCGTATCGCGCTTGCAAATTCAGCGACTTGATGACGCTGTTTTGCACGCTCTCACTTTGCATGTAGGCCAGGTACATTTCGTCAGGTGTCTTGCCGCCCAAGGCCCCCCCCAGTCCAGCCAAGGCGCCCAGTCCAGCCAAGGCAGCGGCAGCGCCTCCTCCTTGTTGGCTTTGTGGGGGGATGATGACGGTTTTGGCGGTGTATATCGGCGTCATCAGCAAACTCACCACAATGCCAATGGTGGTGAATGCACCAGCGATGAAAACAATGGTGCTTTTCTCTTCACCCAGCGTGATGGCCAAATCAATGAGGTCGATATCCTCATCCAATTCATCAACCACATCCGTTGATTTTGTATTTGTCATGGTGTCAGTTGCGCAAGGATTTAAGTGCCGCAGCGCCTAAGCCGAATTGGTAAAAGATTTGCGTGATGTCTTTTGTGTTGCGGGTGAACGCACTCCAGGCAGGTTCGAGGTCGGTCTTTTGTGGCACCAGAATGGAGTCGCCAGGCATGACGCGGGTACCTAATATGCTGCTGAACCAATTTCTGTTGTTGTTGGAAATGGCTGTTCCATTGGCTCGCAGCAGAATAACGGCATCCCGATCGCTGGAATCGGACAAGCCCGCTTGGATCAAGATGTCCTTGATGGTTGAGCCAGGTGTGTACAAAAAAGCAGACTCTGTGTTGACTGCACCAAAAACATAAACATAGTCTGGTCGAGGCGGCACAACAAAACGGTCACCATGGTACATGCGCAGCTCTGGCAATTTGGCTGGCGCTGCGTTCAAGTCAGCAGGAATGTTCAAAGCCAAGCGACCTTCAGGTTTGAGTTGTCGCAAGCTGTTCACTGCATTGAGCTGAATTTGTTGGGCAGCTTTTACGCGCAACTGCAAACCAGCGGCATCCAAGGAAGCGCCTCCTGAACTGCCAATCGCAGCAGTATCCGAGGTCAATTCCGACTCCAAACGCGTAATCAGTTTTTTCAAGTTGTCAGTTTGGCTTTTCTTGACATCATCACGGTACAGAGCTGCTCCAAACAAATAAGCATCCTTGGTCAAACCACCAGCACGCATCAACACATCCTGCAAAGTTTCACCAGCCTTGAGTTGGTAAATGCCAGGTTGTGCAACCTCCCCTTCGATGCGAACCATCAAACGACGTTTGGCTTGAGGTATGCGCACGTCATTGACTGAGAAAACTGTCACGATGTCACCAGCTTGCAGAAGCTGGTTGTCGCTTGAAGTGTCATCTGCCAAGGCTTGAGCCAAATTGAAGGGCACCAAGCTGACGGTGAGGTCTTGCCGATTGAGGCGCTCAATCAGGGCGTAATCCCAGTTGATTTCATCGTACAAATTGCCAATGGAGTCAGACAAATCTTGGATGGACATGCTGGCGATGTCCGAAGCAGGTCTCTTATTTAACAAAGCACTGTTTTGAGCATCTGCTGATTTGATGTCAAAGGCATCGCTGGATTTATTCACGGATGCACGACTGGCAATTTGAGAATCACTGACCAGATCATCAGGTTTTAATTCACGGTCGCGCTGGGTACGTTCGCGTTGATTGAGGTCAAAAATGGTCTCGTTTTGACGACGGATCGAGTCTCGGCTGATCAGTGCTTCTTTGTTGGGGATCAAATCTCTGATGCGCATGCCCTCGCGCCACATCAACCGCTTCGGGGTAGAGACATTGCCGCGCAAAGTCACTGCATTGCTCAGTTCAGGCGCAATGGGGGCAACTGTGAGCATGTCACCATTCTTGAGAATGGTTTTCAGACCAGCAGCATTGAGTGCAAAATCTTGAACGCTGCGAGGCTGGCTTTGTGTGGCGTCAAGCCGCTCGAGGGTGACGCGCCGAGCGTCAGCAATAACAGGGAGTCCTCCAGCGACTTGGAGAATATCGTCAACTGTTTCGCCAGCAGATTTAAGTTCATACACGGCAGGGTTGTTGACTTTGCCCACCAAAGCGATGTGCCCAAAGGCTGGAGGAATGACAATGACGTCACCGTCCAGCAACTTGACCTCGGCGGCTTCACTGCCAGTGGCTAAAAATTTGTACAGGTCAAGCTCAGCCATCACTTTGCCAGCACGTTTGAGTTGCACCCGACGCATGGACCCGTTGGCATTGGGGCCACCAGTCGCAAACAGTCCACTTGCGAATGTGGACACGCTGCTGATGGAATAGCTGCCTGGGCGACGTGCCTGGCCCACCACATAAATGGTGATACCCCTCAACTGACCCAGCGTCACGCTGAGTTCAAAGCCTTTGAAATATTTGCTGACGGCCGCACGAATCACGCTTTCTGCTTGGTTGGCCTTGACACCTGCCAGCGCCACTGAGCCAACCCTAGGAATGGTCACCATGCCGTTGCGATCAACCACGAGCCGTGCATCAATGTCCAAAGATCCCCAACCACGTACCAAAACCTGATCACCGGGACCCAAGGGATAGTCTGCGCTAACAGGTGCGTTGTTGACCGGGTTGAAGGGCAGATTGTCAAAAAAATCTTGTCCAAAGAGCGACAGTTTGTACCCAGAGGTTTCTAGAACAAAGCGCTGAAAGTCATTGGGCTTGAGGGGTTCCAGGGCTTGCTGCTGCGGTTGTTGCAGAGCAGCGGGAAAGGGATTGTCCATGGCGCGCAAATTGGGTACGCCCCCACTGTTGAGAACAGACATTCCGCCTAAGCCGCCGGCCGCACCAAACGCCGATCCTCCCATGCCAGAGTTTCTGGTTGGCAAATCATCTGGCATGGCTTGAAATTGCCCAAAAGATGGAAGCATCGCACAGCACATAACCAGCCCCAGAATGAGCTGTGTAGCTGAACGAAAGACACACTTGAAATTATTCATTGATACTATTTTCAAAAAAAATCACACGCTCACCGAACCAAAACGCCTGTCTCGTCCTTCAAACCAAACAAGGGCTTTGTCAAGCTCGTTTGCATCAAAGTCAGGCCATAGTGTAGGGGTGACATAAATCTCCGAATAGGCAAGCTGCCACAACAAAAAATTACTCAGTCGAAATTCTCCCCCAGTTCTAATGAGCAGATCAGGATCTGGAAGCCCTGCCGTGCTCAGGTGAGAGGATAAATCAGATTCCGTCAGATTTGAGATGTGCTGGTCTGGATGAGCTTCTTGCCATGCACACACGGCCTTGAGAACGTCATCGCGACCACCGTAATTGGCGGCGATATTGAGGTTAAGAACGTTGTTGTGTGCTGTTACCTCCATCGCATGCCGAATGGTGTTTTGAAGTTCTGATGGAAAGCGAGAAACATCACCGATGACATTCAATTTCACGCCTTTGGCGCGCATGCTCTCGACCTCTTTTTTGAGATGCTCTAAAAATAGTCCCATCAGGGCAGAAACTTCATCATCAGGCCGTGCCCAGTTTTCTGTGCTGAACGCAAATAGCGTGACGCAGGGAATGCCTTTTTGGATGCAATGCAATACGAGCTGCCTGACGATGCTGGCCCCTTTGATATGACCTGCTTGCCGAGGCAGGAAGCGTTTTTGAGCCCAACGACCATTTCCATCCATGATGAACGCAATATGCTTGAGTGAATCAGTGGAGGCCAACGAATCCTTCGCGATTGTTTTCTTCAAATTGAGTCTGTCATTCATGACGTGGAATAGTGGGAAATAGCTGACGCAACTCGTCATGGAAAAGTGTGAAGCAGGTGCTTGAAAAGATTTAATTATTTATCACCAGTATATATTTAAATATCTACAGATCCAAAATTATTGACCCAATCATATGTTTCACATCAACGGAATAAATTGCAGTCATATTGATTAGTAAGCCATGTATTTGTTGACATAAAAAATATTCCCAACTGCCAACCATGCGTTGATCAAGGCATGGCTGGATAGATCAAATCAGATACCGAGCATTTTTTTCGCTTCCCCAAGCGCTTTCATGGAATCGTCATGTTTTCCGGCTTTGTGAAACTTTTCACCCTCTTCACGCAGGCTTTTCAACTTGGCCATGTCGGCATCCGACAACTTGGCAGCGCTCATCTTGGCATCGATGGCCTTCATGTCATTAGGACAGTTGTGGGCGAGCGCCAAGCTCAGGTTGAGTGCCACGGCAGCGATGAGAACTTTTTTCATGGTTGACTACTTGGGAAATATTGAAATGAACAAGCGCTTAATTCCAACATACTTCACGGCAAGCCACAATCCAGGACATCCATCCAGCTCCAACAGGCCATCAAGATGAATCCCCCCGACAAAGCTCCACCACGCACAACGGCGCAATCCACGGCCCCCGTTGCAGTGGTGATCGGCAGTGGTTTGGGTGGCTTGGCAGCTGCCATCCGCTTATCCGCCAAGGGTTGGCATGTTCAGGTGCTCGAGAAACTGAATGTGCCTGGCGGGAGAGCTCGGGTGTTTCATGTCGACGGGTACACGTTTGACGCGGGTCCAACCATCATCACCGTGCCCTTGTTGTTGGAAGAACTTTGGGCGCTGGCGGGTCGACCATTGGCCTCTGACATTGAACTTCGTCGGCTGGATCCTTTTTACAGGATTCGTTTTGATGACGGTGATCATTTTGATTACAGCGGTGACCCGCAAAGCATGCGAACCGAAGTTTTGCGCATCGACCCGACCGCCGGACCGGGCTATGACGCATTTCTTTTCGAAGCAGACCGGTGCTATGAATTGGGTTTTGAAACGTTGGGTTCGCATTCATTCGACAGCAAGAAGAACATGATCATGGCCTTGCCATCCATGTGGAAGATGAAAGGCTGGCGAAGCTTGCATGCCTTGGTCGCCACGCATCTTCGACACCCGAAGTTGCGCCAAGTCCTGAGCCTGCAGTCGCTCTTGATTGGCGGCAACCCCTTCTCCGTCACCTGTGTCTATGCACTCATCAATGCCCTGGAACGACGTTTCGGCGTGCACTGGGCCATGGGTGGAACGGGCACATTGGTGGATGGCATGGTCGGTTTGATCCAAGACATGGGCGGCAGTCTGCGCACTGGAGCCGAAGTCCGGCGGATTGACATTCAAGACGGAAAAGCCTGCGGGGTCACATTGTCAACAGGTGAGGTGATTGCTGCGGATATCGTTGTGTCCAACGCCGACTCAGCCTGGACCTATCAGCATCTTGTGGAACCGCAACACCGCAAGGTGTGGACCAACGCAAAAATAGAAAAAGGCAAATACTCCATGAGTTTGTTTGTCTGGTATTTCGGCACCAACAAACGATTTGAGGATGTCCCCCACCACATGATGGTGCTGGGACCCAGGTACGAAGGACTGATGGACGACATCTTCAAAAAGCACCATCTGGCAGATGATTTTTGTCTTTACTTGCATCGACCCACGGCCACCGACCTGTCCATGGCGCCAGGAGGGTGCGATACGTTTTATGTGCTCGCACCTGTCCCCCACCTGCAAAGTCAAACAAATTGGGCAGTACAAGCGGAACCGTATCGGGCTGCGGTTGAAAAGCGTTTAGAGGAGACCGTCTTGCCTCACTTGCGTGAGCATCTGACAGTTTCATTCATGACAACTCCGCAAGATTTTCAAGACGATCTTTTGTCATACAAAGGGGCTGCTTTTGGTTTGGAGCCATTGCTGTCACAAAGTGCGTGGTTCCGACCCCACAATCAAAGTGAAGACATTGAGCATTTGTTCATGGTCGGTGCCAGCACCCATCCAGGCGCAGGCATTCCAGGGGTGCTCATGTCGGCGAAAACCTTGGACGCGGTCATACCCGAGGCTTCCACTTTCAAGCGAACCCTGAGATGACCAGCAGCCGTCTATTTTTAATACAAACACAGGCCGTTGCTCACCGTTTGTTGCTAGAGCAATGGCGTCAACAACGGGGGCTGATCTTTTGGGCTGTGTTTCCCGCCACCATGATGCTGCTGTTTGGTTTGGTCTACAAGCACAACATCAACATGCGCGCCGGCCTCGATGCCGCAGCGGCTGGCATCTTGGTGGGCGCCGCCCTCTTCTTCAGTTGCTTGGGTGGCACCGTGGCATTGATGGCCGCAGAGCGTGAACGGGGCACGCTGAACCGATTACTCAGCACACCATTGCGTCCATCGGCCTATTTTTTGGGCGTCGTGCTGTCCCAACTGCTGCTGGCATTGATACAAGTGGTCATGCTCTACAGCATTGCTTGGGGCATTGGTGCCCAATACCACGGCAGCCTTTTGTTGGGTGGCTTGATCCTTCTGCTGTCCGTGTTCTCCTATGTGGGCATGGGGTTTGTCTTGGGTGCGCGCTTTGCCCGCCGCAGCGAAGAGGTGGTGGTGGCTCTGTCTGCCATTGGTGTGCCTTTGTTGGTCTTGGGGGGCACATTTTTTCCATTGGAGATCATGCCGCAAGCCATGCAAAACCTGGCGCAATTCAACCCGATACTTCACATGAACCAAGCCTTCAAGGGTGTCGCAGCCTATGGTCTGGGTTTCTCTGATTTACGTTTTGAAATCAGCTTCTTGCTGATGTTTTGCGCCATATCGATGACCGCTGGCATCCATTCATACCGGCAACTGCTGATCTCGGAAAAAAATCCATGACCCCTTTGCTGCACATCGATGGTGTTCACAAATGCTTTGGAGACCACCAGGTCCTCAACGGCTTCAGTCTGAGCATCCAACGAGGTGAAATATGGGGTCTGTTGGGTCCCAATGGGTGTGGAAAATCCACCGTTCTCAACATCGCCTGCAATTTATTGGTATGCGATCAAGGTCAGGTACACCTGATGGGCCAATCGATTCATGGACGCAATGTGAATGCGCATGCACTCATTGGGTTTTGCACCCAGCGTTGTGCGCTCTACCCCGACCTGTATCCCGCTGAAAACCTCCATTTTTTTGCGCGCATTCACGGACTTGAGGCGCGTGAATGTCACCAGCGTGTTGATGAATTGATGCACATGTTCGCTTTGACGCCTTTTGCAAAAACGCCAGTTGGGCGCCTATCAGGTGGATGGCAACAGCGTTTGCATTTGGCCATGTCCTTGATCCACCAACCCAAGTTGTTGGTACTGGATGAACCCACTGCCGCAGTGGACACGCAAGCCAGGATGGACTTGTGGCGACTGATCGAAGACTTGCGAGATGGCGGGACGACGATCTTGTTGACCAGCCATCATCTTGCAGAGGCAGAGCGACTGTGCGACAAGATCGCATTCATGCGCGGCGGTCAAGTGGTTACACAAGGCAGCGTGTCCCATCTGCTGGCTGAATTGCCTGGGCAGGCCGTGGCCAAAGTTCGCTCGTCAACCCCAGAAAACATCCAAAAACTGGCCATGGAGAAGGGCTGGATCATTCGCCACCATGCTGGGGAAATTCGGCTGTTTGTACCTCAGCATGTGGTTTTGCGTGACATCCTCGATGCCTTTGATGGCGCTGATGTCACCTCAGTCAGTATCCAACCGGTCACTTTGGATGATGTCTATTTGGACATCGTGGGTGATGAATCTCTCGTGTTGTCGAGCCAACACTGACACCTGGGTGCCCAAGACGTTGCGCCCCACCTTGAGGACGCCTTGCACCTCATGGGTACACAGCTTGGACTGACAAGCAATACACCCTGAATAACTGAGGAAAATCAAATTCTTGACACGGTCTTGGTGAGCAGGCGACAAACTACAGATCAACAGATTGAAGCTCACGATGAAATCACTGAAACAAAAAAATCTAACGCCAGAGGTCATCTCAGAGGTCATTCAATGGGCATGGGAAGACCGAACCACGTTCGAAACCATATTTGACCGGTCTGGGCTCACCGAAACTGAAGTGATCAGCCTGATGCGCTCTCAACTCAGGCCCAAGTCGTTTGCACTTTGGCGAAACAGGGTGAAAGGCAGGGTCACCAAGCACCGCGCTTTGCGACACCCTGACATGAAATTCAATGACCATTTAATTGCCGACCACCGACGCGCCAATTGCTGATTCCGATGAACCAAGGGTTTGACGAACATCCATCTGCCACCTACCATCGTTCAACAATCAACCGAGGAAGTGCCATGTCAGCTGTGTTTGATTTCTTGCCCAAATCACTGATGGTTTGTCTGCTGCTGTTCTGCGGGGCACATGTTCAAGCATTTGAAATATCAACGGGCGAGCAAGTGCAGTGCCCGGTCAAGGTGAATGGCCAATCGGGTGTCGCCAGAGAGATTTGGAACACATACAGCCAACCTGAGGACAGGAGCCCCGAATTGGGCAAAGCTGTGGCCGTGATGCGATTGGACGAAGAAGGCTGGCCAACCATTATTTTTGATGCACAAGCTCATGAAAAATCAATCAAAGGCTCACAAACCATTTGGGATTTTGTTTACTTCCATGAATGTGCGCATGCTCAAAACCCGGAGGTCACCGAGGTGGAGGCCAACTGCTCTGCCTACCTTGAGATGGGTCGCAGAGGATTGATGAATTACCACCGCATGAAACAGCTTGAAACCATGCACTTCAACATGATGAGCATCCTGCCCATTGAATACGGTGGCTCAGGCGCCCAGTTTTGGCACCAAACCTTGCAATGCGTTCGGAAAGCACAGCAGTGATCAACATCAGATGGCCTGCTGCCATCAACATCCTGCACCTGCTCCTGCCACGCATGGCCAATGCCCCCTTTTGCAAGGACGCGAACCGACTCAGCTGGTGCGGCGCATCACCACGGGCACCAAAGGAACATCTCATGAAAAAAATCTATTTGCTGTTGTGTGGGTTGCTGAGCTGGGCTGCACAGGCCCAACAGCCCGTCTATGGACCTGAACTGCAAGGTTTTGACTACCCTGCCCCGGTGGCCTATTTTGAATGGACCGATCAGCAGCAGAAGATTCGCATGGCTTATTTGGATTACCAACCAGCCAAGCCCACTGGCGAAAGCATCGTGCTGCTTCATGGCAAAAATTTTTGTGCCGCTACTTGGCATGAAACCGCCCTCAAACTGCAAAAAGCAGGGTTGCGGGTGGTGGTACCTGACCAGGTGGGATTTTGCAAATCCAGCAAGCCTGTGGATTACACCTACAGCTTCACACAATTGGCCAGCAACACCCATGCTCTGTTGAAATCATTGAACATCAACAAGACCACAGTCTTGGGCCATTCCATGGGTGGTATGTTGGCTACACGTTATGCACTGCAATACCCCACTGAAGTGACCCAATTGGTGATGGTCAATCCGCTGGGGTTGGAAGATTGGAAAGCCTTGGGTGTGCCCATGCCCACCTTGTCGCAATGGCTTGCCCGCGAATTGGATCAGACCGATGAGCGCATGCGCCAGTACCAAAAAAGCACCTATTACGCCAATGAATGGAAGCCTGAGTACGAACCCTGGGTGCAAATGGTGGCAGGCATGTACCGAGGGCCTGGCAAAGACATCGTGGCCCGGCTGTCTGCCCTGACCTACTTGATGATTGTTGAACAACCAGTCCTGTATGAATTTGACCAGTTGAAGGTGCCTACTTTGCTCTTGATTGGCGAGAAAGACAACACGGCCATTGGGAAAGACCTGGCCCCTGAGCCTTTGAAATCCTCACTGGGTCAGTATCGGTCGTTGTCTCTCAAAGCGGTCAAAGTGATTCCGGGTGCCAGGCTGGTGTTGTTTCCCGACTTGGGCCATGCACCGCATGTGCAAAACCCACAACGGTTTCAAACAGCGTTGCTCAACAGCCTGGTGGCTTTCGACAAGGACTGAACTGCCTTGTGAATATGGGCTGAGTTGAATGACTTAGCCTCAGCCGTGCAATTTGCGCAACTCGGATTTTTGAATCTTGCCTGTTCCGCCCAGTGGCATGGCCTCTAAGAAAACCACCCTCTCTGGCACCCACCATTTAGCCACTTTACCCGCTAAATATGACAATATGTCTGCGCTTTCCAGCTTGGCAGAAGGCTTTCGGACGATGAACAGCAAGGGGCGCTCACCCCACTTCGCGTCTTGCACGCCGATCACCGCGGCCATGGCCACCGCCGGGTGCTCAAGGGCCACGTTTTCCAGATCGATTGAGCTGATCCATTCCCCGCCGGTTTTGATCACGTCTTTCACACGATCACGAATTTGCATCACCCCATCTGCATCAATGGTGGCAATGTCACCGGTGGGGAACCAACCATTGACCAGCGGCGACTTGTCGCCCTTGAAGTATGAAGAGATGATCCAGTGACCACGGACCATCAACTCACCTTGTGTTTGACCGTCACGGGGCAGATCTTGCCCGTTTTCATCCACCAGTTTGATGCTGACACCATGCACTGTTTTGCCCTGTTTGGCCAAGTGCTCATGTTGCAAGGTGGCGGCTTGCCCAGCCAGGGCAGGCGGTAAGGTCCCCATGGTGGCGACAGCAGTGGTTTCGGTCATGCCCCAACCGTGACGCACTTCCACCTGGTAGGTGTCCATGAACTTGGCAATCAATGCTTTGGGCATGGCCGAACCGCCCACGGCTGTTCGCCGCATGGTGGTGAAGCGCAAGTTGTGTTGTTCCACATGGGCCAACAAAGCTTGCCAAATGGTGGGCACGCCTGCACTGATGGTCACCCCTTCAGACTCCATCAACTCGTAAAGCGATGCGCCATCCAACTTGGGACCGGGCAAGACCAGTTTGGCACCACCGACAAAGGCCGAGTAAGGAATGCACCACGCGTTGATGTGGAACATGGGAACCACAGGCAGGATGGTTTCCTGCTGTGACAGGCACAGCAAACTGGGCATGCAGCACGTGATGGCACTCAAGACAATGGCCCGGTGCGAATACATGACCCCCTTGGGGTGACCCGTGGTGCCAGAGGTGTAGCACAGAGCCGCAGCAGTGTGCTCATCCAACGACGGCCATTCGAACACTTGCGAGGCTGCGTCCAACAAGGTGTCATATGCATGCAAATGCGGGATGTCCGGCAAAGACTCTGCGGTGGTGGCATCACTCAGACACACCCACGCCTTCACACCAGGGCAATGGGCTGCAATGGATTTCACCAATGGCGCGAAGGTGGTGTCGAACAGCACCACCTTGTCTTCGGCATGGTTGATGATGTAGATGAGTTGATCTGGGTGCAGTCTTGGGTTGCACGTGTGCATCACCATGCCACTGCCAGACACCGCGTAATAAGACTCTAAATGCCGGTGGTTGTTCCAAGCGATCGAGCCCACCACATCGCCGGCCTGCAAACCCAGTCCTGCCAGCGCATTGGCCAACTTCCGTGCCCTCTGGGCACATTCGGCGATGGTGTAGCGAAACAGTGGTCCGTGGGTTTCACGGGATACCACCTCGACCTGACCAAATTGCGCCTCAGCATGCTGCAATATGCCTGTCAACAGCAGCGGCAATTCCATCATGAGTCCGACTTGGGGCATGCTTCATTCCTTTCAACGGGATAGGTATTGTCTTTTCGATGACACCAGCATACGACATTGGAACAAGCTGATGGCTTGGGCATGACCACAGTGAAGCCAGAATGCCCCAGAAGGACAGCGGAATTTCAAACCAAGCCCGCCACACGCCAACAAACAGATCAATAATCTCCACCAATTGCTTAGAAAAAGGACATGCCGTGAGTGAAGACCCCAGATGCTGTGGAACTGGAACGTGCATCATCAACCCAGATGGCGTTTGCTGGTGTGGTCAAGTGTGGGATGGTGAAAAAATGTGCATGCCCACCAATCTTCACAACAACCTGTCTGATGACCAGCCTGACGAAAGCGCCACCGCCAACCCATGAACTATGGATTGGTTTGGTTCAAACGCGACTTGCGTTGGCATGACCATCTTCCTCTCAGGCAAGCCAGTCAACAAGGTCCTGTTCGCTGCATCTACATCGTTGAAACTGAACTGTGGTTGCAGCCTGATTCAGCCCTGCAGCACTTTGAATTCATCCGTGAATCACTGCTGGACCTTGACGCCTGTTTGCGCATGCACGGTGGACACTTGGAGATTCATCACGGCGAAGCGCCAGATGTTTTGAATCGCATCTGGCATGAAGCGCCGTTTGCAGGCATTTTTTCCCACCAAGAAACAGGCAATGGCTTCACCTATGCACGGGACATCCAAGTGGGTCAATGGTGCAAATCACATGGCGTCAGCTGGCATGAGTCTCCCCAGTTTGGTGTGGTCAGAGGTTTGACAAATCGCAACCTGTGGCAAACCGCCTGGGAGCGCCACATGGCGAGTCCAGTTCAGAACCCAGAGAGCTTGCGGTTTTGGCCAACCACAGGGCCTGGCGTGTCATCCATGCGGGCCCCCAGCCATTTGCGTCATGATCCACCTCATCGGCAGCAAGGGGGTAGAACACGAGGATTGGAGACGCTGCGCAGCTTTCTCACAGCCAGAAGCATCGGCTATCGGGGTGGCATTTCATCCCCTTTGTCAGCCCCCGATGCCTGCTCTCGCCTCTCAGCCTATTTGACCTATGGCTGCATCAGCATGCGTGAAGTGGTGCAACAAACCAGGGCACAGTTGGAGCACATTCCGCCTCAAGCCGCTCGGCATCGTGCGGGTTTGAATGCCTTCGTCAGCAGACTCTATTGGCATTGCCATTTCATACAAAAACTGGAGAGTGAACCCAGTATCGAATGGCGCAATATGCACCGTGGCTATGACGGACTGCGTGAAGAAGACTTCAATGTCGATCACTTTGAAGCACTGAAACAAGCGCGTACTGGATGGCCGATGGTGGACGCCTGTGTCAACATGCTCAAAGACACAGGGTGGCTCAACTTTCGCATGCGTGCCATGTTGGTGTCGGTGGCTGCTTATCCGCTTTGGTTGCACTGGCGTCCCGTCGGTGAATGGTTGGCAACCCAGTTCCTCGACTATGAGCCGGGCATTCACTGGAGTCAGATGCAAATGCAATCAGGCACCACAGGCATCAATGCCACACGGGTGTACAACCCAATCAAACAGGCGCAAGACCATGATCCACATGGTCAATTTGTGAAGCGCTGGTTGCCGCACTTGAAAACAGTGCCGACACCCTGGCTGTTTGAGCCATGGCTCATGCCAGAACCATGGACAACGCCAACGGGCCAGGTACTGCACATGCCGACGCCTTTGCTTGATCTGGCCACAGCCACCAAAGCATCTAAGCATCGTCTCTACCAACGACGTCAACAATCGGATGTGGTGGCAGGTCAACAAGCTGTGGTGGACAAGCACGCATCGCGTCGAAGACAACAACATCGACCTGCGGCAAATCGATCAGTGAGCACGCAGACCCAGCAATTGGGTTTTGATTTTTAGGATGACGCCATGACCGCCTCTGTTCGCAACCTGGTATTGGTTTTGGGCGATCAACTGGACGCACATGCCGCAGTGTTCCAAGACTTCGACCCCCAACGCGATGCCGTTTGGATGGCCGAAGTGGACGAAGAGTCCACCCATGTGATGTCCGCCAAACAAAGAACCACTGTTTTCTTGAGTGCCATGCGCCATTTTGCTGCGGCATTGCGCGAACAAGATTGGCCGGTTCATTACATCCACATTGAGGACGCCGAGAACACAGGCAGTTTGGCTGGTGAACTGGGACAAATCATTGGCCGATTGAAGCCTGAACATGTTCGCATGACAGCGCCAGGTGATTGGCGCGTGTTACAAGGTTTGCGTCACGCGGCCCAGCAACAAGGGATGGCCATTGAGGTGTTTGACGACACCCATTTTTTCACCACAGTCAGAGACTTCGCAGCCCATGCTGAAGGCCGCAAGCAACTGCGGCTGGAATTTTTCTACCGGGAAATAAGGCAAAAAACGGGCATCTTGATGGAGGGCAAACACCCTGTGGGTGGCAAGTGGAATTTTGATGCTGACAACCGAGGCAGTTTTGGCAAAAAAGGGCCTGGATCCCTGCCCCCGCCTGTCAGGTTCACACCCGACGCCATCACGCAAGGTGTGATGGAGACCGTGCGACAACGATTTGCCAAGCACCCGGGCAGCTTGGACACCTTTGGTTGGCCTGTCACACGGCCACAGGCACTGATCGTCCTTGATGATTTCGTCACCAATCGCTTGCCTTATTTTGGGCAATACCAAGACGCGATGTGGGAGGGTGAAGTCTGGTTGTATCACTCACATCTGTCCAGTGCCCTCAATTTGAAATTGCTCAATCCCAGAGAAGTGTTGGCAGCAGCTGTTGATGCATATGACCGGGGTCATGCGCCGCTGGAAGCTGTAGAAGGGTTTGTTCGGCAAATTGCAGGATGGCGTGAATATGTCAGAGGTATTTATTGGACGCACATGCCTCAATACCTGGCCCTCAACACCTCAGACGCGCATGCACCATTGCCCGGCTTTTATTGGCACGGCCAAACTGACATGGCCTGCATGAGAGATGCCATTACACAAACACTCAAGCACGGCTATGCCCACCATATTCAGCGCTTGATGGTGACCGGGCTGTATGCATTGTTGTTGGGTGTGTCACCCAAAGAAGTGCATCAGTGGTACCTCGCGGTCTATGTGGATGCAGTTGAATGGGTTGAGCTGCCCAACACCTTGGGCATGAGCCAGTTCGCAGATGGTGGATTGATGGCCAGCAAACCCTATATTGCCAGTGGCAAATACATCGACCGCATGAGCAACCATTGCAAAACATGTGCTTTCAACCCTGCGCAATCAGTGGGTGACCAGGCCTGCCCTTTCACCACCATGTACTGGGACTACCTGAACAAGCATGCGGATCAACTGGCCAAAAACCCCCGCATGCTGATGCAGCTGAAAAATCTCAACAGACTGAGCGCAGAAGAACGGGAACAGATTGCCGAACAAGCACACAAACACCGGGCTTCTGTGCTGTGAAGCCCACCTCCTCAGCCAACCTCACCTCTTCACCATGCGTCAGACCCCATCTTTCAAAGGCAACAAGCAATACCTGCCCAGCAAACCTTGTCAAACTTGTGGCAAGGACATGACGTGGCGAAAGTCATGGGCCAAAAATTGGGAGCAGGTGCTGTATTGTTCAGACGCTTGTCGGCAATCAAAGACAAAAAAATGAAGGCTATTCGCCTAAGCCAAAGCTTTAATTTGCGTTTGAATCACTTCAGGTATGCCCAATGAACTGCTTGCTTGACTGGTGAATTGAATAGACTTTAAAAAGTGTAGCCGTCCAGCTGCTGTTCCCACAACCTCATGCAAAGGATGCTGGGCTTGCTTCCACTCTTCAGACAAGGCCATGCTCAAACCCGGACCGTGAACCATGGAGGCACTGGCCAAAATGTCCGCCTCATTCAGGAGCACAGACGCCCATGGCATGTCCCATTGGAAAGCTTTGCCTTGCACCCATGCGTGATTGCCAGGCACATCCGCGGGATCTGTATGCAAAATCAATTCACTGAGAATGGCGAACCAACGGGGGTCTAGATGACCCTCCAGCATGGGCTGTAAAGCCACCAAACTGTGTTGTTCAATTTGGTGGGGGTGGGCATTGGCACCACCAGGGTGAGAGAAATCATGTGCACTGACTGTCAACAACAAAGCGGCCATCCAGGCTGGCGAAGAAACCCCAGTCAGCTTGGCTTGCAACCGCATCAATGTTGTCAAGCTCACCATGGCATCTGCAAAATGCAATCTGTTGTGGTAAGCGGGTTCGATTGAACCTTGGCACGACCGCTCAATGTTTTGACAAACAAGCATGGCTGCCTTGAGCAATTGTTCGCACTCAGGGTTGCGACTGTCAGTCGGATCAAACAGCACCTGTTGGCATGCATCCAACACCCGCGGCAAAGTCATCCATTGATCACACCAGGATTCGCGCAGCATTGAAAAAACCAGATCCAAGTCAACCATGCGGTTCACTTGGCGAAGCGATGCTGACAGTTGGTGTGCCATCAATTTTTCAGAACGTTGTTCATGTTTTGCTGCAACAGCAGTGCTTCAAAAACAGGCACCAAGAGTGGCGATATGCCATTGAGCAAGGCATTGGAATGGGCGGCAGAAATACAAACACACTTGACGTTGTCTTTGGCCTTGGCTGTCGCACCCCGAATGCCGCCCAGCAAAAAAGCCTGTTCACCAAACGATTCGCCAACCGTTGCCTGTGCAAAAGTCACTTGATCGGCGTTGGAGAATTCGACCGTGCCTTGTTGAATGAGGTACAAATGCTCCGCCGTGTCGCCAATGTTGAAAATCAATTCACCAGGTTCATATTGGACGATTGTGAAATCGCTCATAAATACCCCTCAGGCAATTGATCAACACCCAAGGTTCGTTTGACGGTGTTTTGAAAAATGCCTCTGAATTCATCGGGCAATTTGGGAATGATGTGGTCAACCTTGTGAAGCGGTATCACCCTGGCTTGAACCGGCGTGACTGACAAAATGGTTTTGTTGAAACGCAAACCCACCAAGCCTTCTGCCAGCCCAATCACACTGCCGGGACCGAGTCGCTCGATTTGATCACCCTCAATCGACAACAAACTGCCAGAAACAATAAAGTAAGCCACCGAGATGTCACTGCCGGCTTCCAGCACTTTCTTTTTGGCTTCAAAGCTGACAGCGCTCAATAACTTGGACCCCCATAAGCTGAAGTAAAGCCGTTCAACACTGGTTAATTTGCCTGACTTGTAAATTTCCAGACTCTTGGGAGAGTATGGATCCATCACACCCATTGAGTGAAGATGTTCAACATCAATTCCGAATTCACCTTTGACCGCATTCATTGTGTTTTCTTTTCAAGTGGACATCCATGTCAGCCATCGATCAGTTGCTTGGCAACTTGCTGAAGTTGTGCTGCAAGTTGGCGACGATCATCCGTGGTGAGCAACTGGGGGGAGATGTCGATGTTGACACCCGATTGGTGTGAAAGCCGAAGGGCGTTGTGATCCCCAGTGCTGCGGCCTTTGACCGCATAAGTTCGGATGTGGCGATCGATGCCCTTGAGACTCACCGATTGGCGCTCCTCGACATCCACCATGTCATTGACCAATGCAAAAGTCTCATGGCTGATCAAAATACCACCTGGGTCTGCATTGGCCTCCAGTCGTTGCGCCACATTGACCTCACCACCGATGATGGTGTAACTCAACCGCTGCTCACTGCCAAAGTTGCCAACATTGCAATAGCCCGTGTTGATACCGATCCGAATGACAAAGGGATTTTCGAAACCTCTCTCACGCCAACGATGAGCCAATACTTGCATTTGCTCTTGCATTTGCAAGGCCATTTCCACACAAGATCGCGCATCTTCTTTGACACCTTTCGAGTCAGGGTCGCCAAAGAACAGCATGACGGCATCCCCGATGTACTTGTCAATCGTCGCACCGTGAGACAGTGCAATTTGGGTCATCTCCGAAAAATATTCATTCAAATACTCAGTCAATGCCTCAGGCTGTAAGGACTCAGCTGTTCTTGTGAAGTCTTTGATGTCACTGAAAAAAACAGTGAGTTTTTTGCGCTTGGTGGTGATTTGGGTGTCGTAACGACCGGCAAACAGCGCCTCATGAATTTGTGGTGGCAGGTACTTGGCCAGTTGTTGCGACAAACCTTCGAGTTGACTGCGCTGCTGTTCAAGTTCATGGGTTTGAACTTTCAGATTGCGGTTGAGCTTGAACAAACGCTGCTCTTGCCGATCGCTGTGGCGGGTCAAATCTTCGTTTTCACGCACCAGCTTGCTGAAACGGTCAAACAATCTTTCAGAAAACATACGAATTTGGGTGGCATCGCCGGATTGCAAAATGGCTTCACCCTCAGCCAAAAGCTGCTTTTCCCTGTCGTATAAATCAAAAACCTCTTCAGCCATGTTGTTCGATCTTGAAATTCAAATCAGGGAATCGGTCTTTGAAATCCTCACCCAACTCCTGCATGATGTCATCGTCCTCTGGAGCCTTCCAAGTGATTTGGACTTGATGCCCCGCCTGCCGGTAGAGGTCTAAATTTTCGAAGATGCGGTAAAAAGCTTTGATACTGGAGCTGTTGATATAGACCATCGCCAATTCGGCCGTCAAATCTTGGTTGGAGGCAGTGGGCAGTTCACTCATGGCTTGAATCACATGACCGTAAAAGGCTGCCACATCTTCTGGGTAGGACTCGCCTTTGATGGAAAGATGCAAAGGTTGCGAGGTCAACACAATTTCTGGGGTTCTGTCTGTACTTTGAATATGTAAATTCATGTCAATGTCCTTCAAATCAGATGGTGGCTGCAAGGATGAAGTCAACAGTGTCGCTGTCCACTTCATCAAAGGTGTAGCTGATGGGGTGCGTGGATCTTCTGGCAATCTCTAGCAAGCCTAATCCAGCCCCGGGCCCTTCATGCTCTCGCGCATTGGACATGCCCTCTCGGTAGAGTTGCCTGATCGTCTCTTTGTCAGCGCCTTCGATTTGATGCAGTCTTTCTTTCAAGCCATGTGTTTCATGTTTAGGGATTCGGTTTCCACACATGATGGTGATTTCACCACCATGCTCAGTGATCAAAATCATGCCGCCATCGTCTTCGCGATCGCTGCCGTGCCAAATCAAGTTTTGGACACCTTCCATGAACACGGAAAAAATAAGTTTAGAACGCTTGGCGTCTTGATGGGCCAATAAACGACTTTTGAGCATTTCTGCCAAAGTCACCATCAGCTCGTCTGACACAGTCCCGTTGTAGGCCATGATCACATGGTGTTCGCGCAGGCTGTTGCGCATCTCAATGGCTTTCGATAAATCCATGCCGCATTCCTTTCTTGTTCACATCAGAGTTTAAAGACGATAGCGGTCACATCATCACGACGTTGATGCAACCCTTGCCAATTGTCGAAGCCTTGCTTGATCGTATTCACAATTTCTTCGGCTGTTTGCTCGCAGTTGTCCAGCAAGATGCGCTCCAAGCGACGGTAGCCAAATGACACAGGCGCTCTAGCGGACTCTGCACCACCCAATTGATCGGTCAACCCATCGGTCACGATGGCAAACACATCACCACTCTTGTAATGGATCAACTGCGCTTGCGGCATTTGATGCTGCTGCAAACCATCCTTGTAACCCAAGCTGATACGCTTGGCGCCATACCGGTGCACCACTTGGTCACTTACATGGAACAAATCGATCTTGGCCCCCGCGTATTCAATCCGCTGCAAACGCCGGTCAATTTTCAAAATAGCAGCATCACAACCGTCATCGCTTTCCGCGTCTGCACGGTCTTGGTTCAACCCCGTGCGCACAAAATGGTCCAGTGATTTCAAGGCCGATGCTGGATCCTCCAGCGTGTCATTGGCATAGATGCGTTCCAATGAATTGCTGACCAACAAGGACAGCATCGCCCCAGGCACGCCATGCCCCGTGCAATCGGCCACGGCCAACACAAAAGGCTCCGGGTGCTGCGACGATGACACCCAATACAAATCTCCGCCAATCGTGTCGCGTGGCTCCCACAAACTGGCAAACGACTTGAATCGCCCCTCCAGTCGGATCGGCCGAGGCAACTGCCCTCTTTGCAATCGACTCGCGTAATTGACCGAACTCACCACCAGCTCATGTTTGGCTGATAACTCTTCAGTTCGCTCTTGCACCATGGCCTCAAGTCGGGTGTTTTGCTCCTCGATCAACTCGGTTTGCTTTCTGGCGCTGACTGTCAATTCATTTTGTAACCACCGCGCCCTGCTGACCACCGCCAGTGCCATGATGAGGGCTTCTAGGCAAATGCCAAAAGCCTGGTTGGTCCAAGGATTTTTGAGGAAATAACCGAAGGCTTGATCAGGCAAGTAAGAAAACGGTGATGGCAAGCCAATGACGCCAAACAGGAAACTCAACCTGAATATCAAATAAGGAATCACGGCATAGGTGAAAAAGATCGCGAATCCAAAACCATTTCGATAGCGTAAATAGCTGCATACAAATAAGCACAGCAACATCAACGCCACGCTGATGCTGTAAGTCAACGCAATGGGTGCAGCAGGCAACACCGGGTGCGCATCGTAAAACGCACCCGTCATGGCCAAGAATGCATAAAACATGGCGTAAACAATCCAAAGATTGGACAACACATACACCTTGGGAAAGTGTTTTTTGATCCCCAAATACTGTCTGGCAAACAACACATAGGTGATCGCTTGGGCGAATAAAAAGCCCAGTGAAATGGTGTACCCGTAGCTGTCTGTGTTGAACGCTTGAAGATTTTCGATGTTGAAGAAAAACTCAAACATGCGGTGGCCATCCATCACGCCCACACACGCCACAGACAAAAAGGCCACCAAAATCCAAAGCGCGTAATAGAAGTTTGTTCTGTCTTTGGATTGAACCGCGTTGAACATGGCAAACACGGTCAAGGCCGATAAAACACCTAACAGCAAGCCCTCCATGTACAGACTGAAACGGCGAAATTCAGAAAAAGTCGCTTGGTCGGTGAAATGTATCGAGAAGCTCTTGGCGGGAAACACAGGTTGGAATTGAACCCGGGTCAACAAAGAGACTTCTTCACCGCGCTTCAATGTGAAGATGGGAAATTGCGTCTTGAATTGGTTGATGGGCGTGGCTTGAGGGCTCTGGGTCAAGTAAGGGTTGTGCGGCGGTACAAACCCTGTGGTCGGCAACACTTCAAGCCTCCCTTGGGCATCAATCACATGGGTTTGTAGTTCTTTCCAACCGGTGGCATCCACCCGTATCTCGCGATCAGTGGCCAGTCGACTTTGAATTTTTTGGTAGATCCAATAGGTGACACCCGGTGTGAAGGGACCAAAGTCGCTGGCGGGCTTGAATTGATCGAGTTTGCCCAGCAGTTCTTGCGGCGTCGCTCGGTTGTCTGGGTCTAAGAAAACCAACACACCCTTGTCACTGAACTCAATGGGTGTAGATTCAGTCACCGTGAATGGTGTTTGTGCAAAAGTTTGCAAACACAGGCAACACAAACCAAGCCAAAAAACGAAAAAGTTTTTATAGTTGTTCATGTGCTGCTGAGTTCTTGTAATCTCCGCATGTTGTAGGAGCACTCCTACGTGGCGTCAATTGGTAAATTTGCCCAGGCTCAATAGCTTTCTAAACACTTAACTTCATCATTGAAATTAACATTTAATTGGTATGAAAAACGACTTCCATGCATTACCAATGGTCGTGGGCCGGGCGTTGCAATCAACCGTGTTGATCATGGGTGAACTGGGCTCAATGGGCACCGATGTGCTCAAGGCCCATGAAGTACATGACATCGAGATTGACGCTTGGTACCCCGCCAAACTCCGCCAAGAAATCCATGAGGCTGCTTACAAACGATTTGGGCAAGCGGCATTGTTGAATTTTGGTTTCTCCATGGGAGACCACTATTCACAAGAGCTGGTCACGGCATCATTGGATCGTTATCAGGCATTGATGTCCCATGCCGAAACCCACATGGACGGCATTGATTGGTTTGTCCAAAATTTCTCCCTCGCTTACCATGAAGCCACCAAGGCTTCGCAGAAGTGTGCAGAAGTTAACTATGGGTTTTATTCAAAACGCCTCGATAAGCTGACATACGAGTTCAACGCCGTGTCAACCCTGTTGGCACATCACCAGTCATTCAGCGAAGGGATCCTGCACGGCTACCTGATTCGTTTCATCTCGCACCATTGGGATTTCGATTTGCAATTCCATCCCGATCGGACAGTGAACGATGCCGTTCACAGTTCATTTTTCTGGACCTGCCAGTTCAGACCCAAAGCCCAATTTCTAAGCTCAGCAGAAGAAGGCACGGCCGACTACCGCTTGAAGATCAAGGGCATGTTGTTCAAAAAAGTGCTTGACGAGTCCAATGCCGCATTGGCCACAGTCATGTCATCGGTTCGTTATGCACGCCTGATTCAAGAGGCGCAATTGCCGCACGCGGTCGCGTTGAAAGACACATTAAAAGACTTTGCGGTGGAGTGGCACCCCAGAGACACGATTGGTGGCGACTTTTGGTGGGTTCATCACCATGAACCGAACAACACCCTCGTCATGGCCTTGGTCGATTGTGCAGGTCATGGCGTCCCAGGCGCCATGCTGTCCGTGTTGGTGAACTCCTTGCTGGACAAAATTTTCTCAAGCCAGCCAACCATGGACTTGTCACAAGCACTTCTGCTGTTGGATGAATTGGTACGCAAAGGACTCAGACAGGACATGCCCAACAGTGAAAGCGATGATGGTTGTGATGCGGCCTTGGTTCGCATCCATTTGAAATCGCAAGCCGTCGAATTTGTGGGTGCCAAAATCAATTTGTATGAAATTCAAGCCTCTGGACAGGTTGAACAGCACAAAGGCCAGCGATTGAGCTTGGGTTACCGCGATGTACCTGTGCCACAAGCTCATCAGCAACAGTGGACGGCTCAACCGGGCAGTCGTTTCGTGTTGGTCACCGATGGCGTCACCGATCAACTCGGCGGCATGAAAACCACACCGGTTGCATTTGGCTATCAACGCTTGATGCATGTCCTGACCAATGCCGCCACCCAAAGTGCAGAACAGATTGCTCAGCAATTGCTACAAGCCACCATCGATTGGCAAGGAACTCATGCCCGGCGTGATGATTTGACGATTCTGGCTTTTGAAATTTAACGCCATCAATAGGCGTATTTCGCCACGGCCGATTCATTCCATTCGATGCCATTGCCGGGTCGATCGGGCACAGTGACATGACCATTGGCCAACTCAAAAGGTTCTGCAATGATGGGATTGCCCCAATCACGGTATTCCAGCCAATCGGCAGATTCACTGGCGCGCAGCAAATGAGCAGAGACTTCTGGGTACAAATGGCTGGACAGTGGATGACCGGCGGCACCCGCGATCGCAGCGGCACGCATCCAACCCGTCACACCCCCAATGCGCATCAGGTCGGGCATGTAGACGTCAGCTGCTTGGGCTTGGATCGCCTCGAAAAATGAACGGGAACCGTAAATGTTTTCGCCAATGGACACGGGTGTTTTGAGTTCACGGGCCAACTGCGCGCTTTGGGCAAAGTTGTCAAACACCACCGGTTCTTCAAACCAATACAGGCCTTGGTCGTCCAAGGCATGCATGCGCAAAATAGCCTCTTGCAAGGTTTGACCTTGGTTGAAATCGCACATGAGTTCAATCTGGTCTCCCACTGCAGCACGCACCGACTCAATCGATTTCAAATCGTCCGCCAAGCGAGGTCGGCCCAAACGGATTTTGATGGCTTTGAATTGGCCCTCAGCCACCAAAGCCTGGGCTTCATCAGCGAGTTTGTCGGTGGGTATCAACCACAATCCATTGGTGTTGTAGGTTTTGATGTTGCCCACACTGCCCCCCAGCATGGCAGCCAGTGGCAAACCTGCGGCTTTGGACAAGGCATCCCATATGGCCATGTCCAGTCCGGCTGCAGCGATCACACTGACCCCTTGCCTTCCCAACAGATGCATGCCTCCGATCACGTCGCGGTACATGTCCAATGGGGCCAGTCTTCGCCCTGTGAACACCTTGGCCATGTCTTCGATGACAGGACCTATGTATCGGATCGCGTTTTTCAAATAAGGCTCTAAATAGCTTCGGCCGATCACGCCTTCTTTGGTTTTGACGTCGATCAGGATGAAAGGCCACTCGGGGTAAGTTCCCACTTTGGCCACGATGGGACGACGCATGGGAATGGACACGGCACGGATCGTGACACTTTCAAAGGTCAGTTTTTCAAAGTGTTTCATGGGAATTCCTTGTTCAAAAGAAGCCGAGCGTGTTGGCGCGGACAGTTCTTCACTGTAGTCAATTGGACGTACTGATTCACCCCGTTCTGTTGCAGGGGTGACAGCCACTCCAGATGGTTGGACCCACAAATAGACACGACCGTCAAGCTTGGCGCAGATGTCATTCAGCGTGGTGTGGAGGTGGCGGGTTAGGTGCTGCTTGGTGCCACTCGCGCTCAATGTGTTTCTCTGTTCATGTCTACACCCCCCTGGTGATCGGGGCTTGCACAGCCATCTGGGACCGCCCGGTAAGGCTGACTTTGACCACTGTGCGCTGCCGCGGTAACGGCTCCAAGCTGACGTCGCCTCTAAAAAATCAATGCCGACGGCTTGCAAATAATGTATCTGCGAGAAGGCAGAATATGTTTTCTTTATTTCTTGATATACACTTAAATGCAGAAAAATATTCTGTATTTTAATGTTTTCACAAAATGAAACTCGATAAATTCGATATCGCTATCTTGGCTGCCTTGCAGCAAGACGCCCGCTTGAGCCTGAATGATGTGGGAAAAATGGTGGGGCTCACCGCCTCCCCCTGCTGGACCCGCGTCAAACGCCTGGAAGACGCCGGCATCATCGAGGGCTACACCATCCAACTCAGCCCGGAAAAACTGGGTCTGCCCGAAACCGTCATCTTGCATGTCACCTTGGACAACCATTCGGATGAGGCCTTGTTTGAATTTGGCAAAAGCCTAGAGGCCATTCCCGAGGTGCTGGAAGCCTATTTGGTGTCGGGTGACTACGATTACCACATCCGAGTCGCTGTGGAGGACACGCGTGGCTATGAGCGTTTCTTGCGTGAAAAGCTGTACAAAATACCTGGCATTCGCCACAGCAAGTCGAGTTTTGTGTTGAGGCGCTTGAAACAAAGTCAATTGCCGGTTCGCCTGCCCACTGTCGCTAAGGTTTAGTCGCTGGCGTCCGAGAGGACACCACAATGCCGCCCACAATCAACGCAAATGCCACCGCATGGTAGGCATGTGGCGCCTCACCCAGCAGCACAGTTGACATGAGTGCCGCAAACAGCGGTGTGAGGTTGGCAAAAAATCCTGCGACTGTGGGTCCAACACGTTGAATCCCCAAACCCCAACTGCGGTAGGCCAACAAGGCCGGGCCCAAAGCCACATACAACAAGGCAGCAGCCAAGGGTGCACCCCATTCAATGTGTGGATTGGCCATGAATTGCCATTCCAATGCGGTGCTGAGCCCGCACCACACCAAGCCAAACACCATTTGCGCCATCAAAAAATAAGCCCAGTTGCTGCGAATTTCTGGTGGATCCTTGGGCAATGACAGCAACCAACTGTAGAGCGCCCAGCAGAGCACCGCCATCAGGATGTAGACGTCGCCGATCACCAATTCCACGCGCATCAAGGTGGGCCAGTCCCCACGACCGAGAACGCACAGCACACCGGCGATCGAGAGTGCCGCCCCCATCAATTGCCGGCCTGTGATGCGCTGCTTGAACCACACGGCACCCATGGCCAACATGAACACGGGCACGCTCGAACCGACCAAGGTGACGTTGATCGGCGTGGAGGTGTGCAATGCCAAATACTGGAAGCTGTTGTAGCAGCCCACACCCAACAAACTCAAGACCGCATAGCGCCGCCAGTATGACCACAAAGCACTGCGGGGCAAGAGCACGCGCCAAGCCCAGGGCATGAGCAGCACGGTCGCCAACAACCAACGGAAAAAATTGAGGGTGATGGGAGGCACCATGTCAGCCACGACATGACCCAAAACGGAGTTACCCGCCCAGACCAAGGGTGGTAACAACAACATGCCCATGGTGGCAGGTGTCAACAGCGTGGACTTGGCAGAGGAATCAGGCATGGGTGGGGACTCTACCCCATCACCCTTTGACGCGCGATGCTGGCAACCCCTTGCTTGTCCAGCATCCACTGAACAGGCTCAGCCACGCATTGCAAGGCCAAGCGGGTGGTGTGCTGCTGCAGCACACAGGCCGGTTCTCGCCCCATGACAGACAAAGCCCATGGGGGAATGATGTCCATGGCTGACTTCAACACCAGCGTCATGAAGGGTTTATCGAACCAGTCCGTGGGATAGGACTCAATGACATCCAGAATGTCTCGTGCTCTGTCGTCAAACACCAAAGCACCTTGGTAGGTCTGCAACTGTGCATGCAACATGGACCGGGTCTCTGGCAATTCATGTGCCCCCAACAAATGCCCCACCCGGCTCATTTCTGCCACATATTGATCGCATTGCTCGGCAGTCAATGGTGCTTTGGACAAATGTTGGTAGGCTGACAAGAATGAGTCCACCTCCACCAGATGAACCCACTTGATCAGATCCGGTTCATTGGCCACATAAGGCTGGCCTTGCAAGTCCACACCCGTCACACGTGCATGGATGGCATTGACCTTGTGGATGCATCCCATGGCCAATGACTGACTGCCGTAGGTGGTGGCTGCCACGAAGTAAGCAGTTCGCCCCAAACGCGCTTTGAGTTGATGGCGAAAGTTGGAATGGTCCCAAACCGCCGCCAAAGCCCTGGAATGCAGGGATTGCACAATCAGCGACGACAAGCCGCCCACCATCATGGCCGTGAAATGGGCGTGAACACGCCAAGTCATGGACTGCGGGCCAAACAAACCCGGATCCCCCTGCGGCACAGCAAAGTCTGCCGGGGAGGAGGTCGAACCCGTCATGGCGCGCACTCTTTCGCCAATCAAATGAATGGCCAAGGATTGCAAAGGTTCTGGCAGGTGCATGGCAGCTCCATGAAAAAAGCGACCCGCAGGTCGCTTTGAATACTAACGCTCAGAATCAATTGCTCATGGACACACCGTTCATGGCCACGCGTTTTTCGCAGGTGTTGTTGGTGATGTTTTTGTCGTGATCGATCATGGGCTTGTAGAAAGACAACTCTTGAAATGTGGGCTCAGATCCACGCACGGGCAAGCTACCTTTGGCGGTCAAGACAGCGAAACCAGCCAATGCCAGTGTTTGATCGGCACAGTTGACAACATAGTCAATTTGCTGAATGCCACTGGCACCCATGTCGTGGAATTCACGGACCTTGGTCAAACCCTTGCTGTTGTTGGTGGCCACAACAGACCATGTGGTTTTGTTGGAAGCGATCATCACAGCGTTTTCCTTGTCGGAAATCACTGCACTGTTGTTTTGCTCGGCGGCAAATGCCAAGTTAGACAGAACCAAACCGGCGATCAATGCGATGTTGCGAATCATGATGAAGCTCCTAAATGTTGTTGAACAGGTGCTGTTTGCTGAACAGATAAGGGAATGTACCAGGTTTTCATGTTTTGTCCACTATTTATTTGAACAAATCCTGTTGATAATTCTGAAAATATCCGTAATTTTGCATTTATCCTATTCAAAACCTATTCAAAACAAGGTTTCAATGACAAATGGCTGTATTTCCGGGGATGGGTACCGCTTGACCGAACACAAAGTCGTCTTTGAGGATGTTGAAAACAGCGCAGGACTTGGGACCGCTGGGGGTGGAGAAGACCATGTTGCACTGCGGGCCGCCGCCGGGACCCCGCCCCCACTCGGCTTTGACGAAATTCACCTTTGAGGCGGGGACTTTGTAGGCTTGCGCCACCCCTTGCAAATCATGCTTGCTGTAACCCTTGATCAATTTGCAGTTATCAGGGGTGACAAACAGCATTTGGGTTTTGGCTGCGCTAGGGACGCTGAAAACACTCAGCACCAGCCCTATTGCAAGAAGAAACAGGTGATGTGATGGAGGTTGATACACGGCAAAAAAGCGGATCAACCCTGTTTGGTTCAAGCGCTTTGTAATTCTTTGACGGCAGCAGGCACAGGTGTGCGAATCAAATAATCAAACGCACTGAGAGCGGCCTTGGACCCTTCACCAGCCGCAATCACGATTTGCTTGTACGGCACGGTGGTGACATCACCGGCAGCGAACACACCGGGTAAGTTGGTGTGGCATTTGTCATCAATCACAATTTCGCCAAATCTGCTCAATTCCAGCGTGCCTTTGAGGAACTCGGTGTTGGGCACCAAGCCAATTTGCACAAACACGCCTTCCAGCGCCACCGTGTGCTCGACTTGCGTGGCGCGGTCTTTGTAGGTTAAGCCGTTGACTTTCTGCCCGTCACCCGTGATTTGGGTGGTTTGCGCATTAACCTGGATGCTGACATTGGCCAGGCTTTTGAGTTTGCTCACCAACACCGCGTCGGCTTTCAAAGCGTCTGCAAATTCAATCAGGGTGACATGCTCCACCACGCCGGCCAAATCGATGGCGGCTTCGACGCCCGAATTGCCACCACCAATCACCGCAACGCGCTTGCCTTTGAACAAAGGGCCGTCACAGTGAGGGCAGTAAGCCACGCCTTTGTTTTTGTATTCTTGTTCGCCAGGTACGTTGACATTGCGCCAGCGTGCACCCGTCGAGAGAATCACGCTGCGTGAACTCAAGACACTGCCATTGGCCATGTGCACCTGCACCAAACCGCCGGGCTCAGAGGCCGGCACAATTTTGTCGGCGCGTTGCAAATTCATGATGTCCACCTCGTAGTGGCGCACCTGGGCTTCCAGGGCCGCTGCGAACTTGGGACCATCGGTTTCCAACACAGAGATGTAGTTTTCGATCGCCATGGTGTCATTGGTTTGCCCACCGAAACGCTCGGCGGCCACGCCCACGCGAATCCCTTTGCGAGCGGCATACACCGCAGCGGCAGCACCTGCTGGGCCACCACCCACGATCAGCACATCGAAGGGGTCTTTCTCATTGAGCTTTTGGGCGTCACGCTCGGCAGATTGGGTGTCGAGTTTGCCCACGATTTCTTCCAAGCTCATGCGACCAGAACCAAACACCTGGTCGTTCAGGTAGACCATGGGGACCGCCATCACTTGGCGCTCCTCCACTTCCGCTTGGTTCAAACCGCCGTCGATGATGGTGGTTTGAATGCGGGGGTTGTAGATGGCCATGAGTGTGGCGGCTTGCACCACATCCGGGCAGTTGTGGCATGACAAGGACATGTAAACCTCGAATTTCATGTCCTTGTCCAGCGCCTTGATGTGATCGAGGACCTCTGCTTCGACCTTGGGCGGATGACCACCGGTCCACAGCAAAGCCAACACCAATGAGGTGAACTCGTGACCCAGGGGGATGGCCGCAAAGCGAACGCCTGTGGTTTCGCCTTCCTTGGCGACCACAAACGAGGGCTTGCGGGCATCTGTACCTGACTCATCCAAGCTCACTTTGTCAGACAGTTCTGCAATCTCTTGCAGCAACTCGCGCAACTCAGCACTTTTCTCGCTGGCGTCAAGCGTGGCGATCAAGCGGATGGGGCTGCGCAAGTTTTGCAAATAAGCTTGCAACTGGCTTTTCATGGCGGTGTCGAGCATGGTGCGTCCTCAGTTCTTCAATCAAATTAGATTTTGCCGACCAGGTCCAAAGAAGGTGTCAGGGTCTTGGCGCCTTCTTTCCATTTGGCGGGGCACACTTGGCCGGGGTTGGCGGCGGTGTACTGGGCAGCGGTCAGCTTGCGCAGGGTTTCAGACACGTCACGTGCGATTTCGTTGGAATGCACTTCGGCTGTTTTGATGTGGCCTTCGGGGTTGATGATGAAAGTGCCGCGCAGTGCCAGGCCTTCTTCTTCAATGTGCACGCCAAAAGCACGTGTCAATTGGTGTGTGGGGTCGCCAACCAAGGGGAACTTGGCTTTGCCGACAGCGGGTGAGGTCTCGTGCCACACTTTGTGTGAGAAATGGGTGTCGGTGGTGATGATGTACACCTCGGCACCTGCTTTTTGGAAGGCAGCATAGTTGTCAGCCGCGTCTTCGATTTCTGTGGGGCAGTTGAAGGTGAAAGCTGCGGGCATGAAGATGAACACGTTCCACTTGCCTTTCAGGCTGGCTTCGGACACTTCGATGAACTTGCCGTTGTGAAAAGCTTGCGTTTTGAAAGGCTGAACTTGCGTGTTGATCAAAGACATGGTGTTTCCTTTGTGATGGTTGATAAAAGCTATCGAATGAGAAAAACTCATTGAAGCGAATCATAGTCAAAAACAATGCTTTGGTTCATTGTTTGTCTCAATGACCGTCATTGGAAACGTCTAAGTCAAAGCTTGTCGCGGTGGGCCAGGTCTGGGAACAGCTTGAACCAGGCCAGCGCCACCATGATGGTGCCCACACCGCCAGCCACCACCGACGCCACAGGCCCCCACAGCGCAGCCGTGACGCCCGATTCAAACTCGCCCAGCTCGTTGGACGCGCCGATGAACACACCATTGACTGCGGCCACCCGCCCCCGCATGTCGTCCGGGGTTTCAAGTTGCATCAAGGTCAACCGGGTCACCACGCTGATGTTGTCGGCGGCACCACAGACCGCCAGGGCCACCAGCGACAGCACAAAATGCTCTGACAAACCGAACACCACAGACGCCACGCCGAACACCGCCACAGCAGCCAACAACTTGTAGCCGACATGCCGCTTGATGGGCCAACGGGTCATGACCACCGACATGCACAACGCCCCTGCAGCCGGAGCCGATCGCAAAAGACCCAGTCCATCCGGTCCGACGTGCAAGATGTCACGCGCAAAAATGGGCAACAGTGCCGTGGCACCCCCCAACAACACCGCGAACAAGTCGAGTGAGATGGCACCCAGCAACAGCTTGCGCTCCCACACGAAAGCCACCCCAGCAAACAATGACTGCCAACCCATGCTTTGCGGCCGAACCACGTGGTCATAGCGCACCCACAGGGTCAGCCATGTGGAGCACACGAACAAGACGGCGCAGACCGTGTAGACAGTCAATGGACCCGACAAATACAAAAAGCCCCCCAAGGCAGGACCGCCAATCACCGACACCTCGACACCTGTGGAGCTCATGGCGATGGCGCGCTGGAACAAGGCCTTGGGGACCAACAAGGGTGTGATGGCTTGCTGAGCAGGCATTTGAAAGGCTCGGGTCAAGCCCATCACAAACGCCATGGTGAAGATGAGTTCCCTGGTCACTTGGCCATTGGAGGTGTTCACCCCCAATACGATGGCGACCGTGGCCAGCACCAACATGCAAGTAGCAAAAATGCGGCCACGGTGCAAGCGGTCCACCACCTGCCCCGCAGGCAAGGCCATGATCAAGGCCGGCACAAATTGAATCAATCCCACCAATCCCAGGTCCCAGGCGCTGCCGGTCAATTCATACAACTGCCAACTGATGGCCAGCATCAGCATTTGGTGCCCGGACACGCCAAAGATGCGGGCCAACCAAAACCGCATGAACTGCCGCTGGGCGAGCAGCTCAGAGAAAGTAGCGGTCATGCCTGGGTTTCAAGAGAACACCACGGTCTTGTGACCGTTGAGCAAAATTCGGTGTTCGATAAACCATTTCACCGCCCGTGCCAGCACCACACATTCCACATCACGGCCAATGGCTGTCAAGGTTTCAGGCCCCATGGCGTGGTCCACCCGCTCCACACCTTGCTCGATGATCGGACCTTCGTCCAAGTCACCCGTCACAAAGTGGGCTGTGGCACCAATCAACTTCACGCCGCGCTCGTGCGCCTGGTAGTAAGGCTTGGCACCTTTGAAGCTGGGCAAGAAGGAATGATGGATGTTGATGGCTTTGCCGCGCAAGGCCTCGCACATCTGGCTGGACAAAATTTGCATGTATCGCGCCAGCACCACCAGGTCGACCTGGTGGGTTTTCACCAAATCCAAGACCTTGTGTTCTTGGGCTTGTTTGGCCTCAGCCGAGGCGCCCGCAGCCAAAGGCAAATGATGGAAAGGGATGTTGTAGCTGGCGGCGAGTTGGTAGAAGTCGGTGTGGTTGGACACGATGCCCACAATGTCCACAGGCAACAACCCGCTGCGGTAGCGAAACAGCAGATCGTTAAGACAGTGGCCAATTTTGGACACCATGATGAGCACGCGGGGTTTGACAGCCGCGTCGTGGATGTTCCAGGTCATCTGCATGCTGTCAGCCAATGGGCCAAAGGCACTGCGCATGTCCTCCACACCGAACTTGCTGTCTTCGTGTACAAAATGCACCCGCATGAAAAACAACTTGGACTGGGTGTCGCCAAACTGGGCAGAGTCCAGGATGTTGCAGCCGTGGTCGGCCAAAAAGCCCGAGACGCGCTGGACGATGCCACGTTGATCTTGGCAAGACAAGGTGAGGATGGAAGTGGCTGAAGTCATGGAGATGGCGGCCTAGGAAGAGAAAGTCGTTTGCTTTATTATCAGTGCGTGCAGCGATGCACACCTTTCAAACACCACCAAGGACCTACCCATGCGCGTCGATTCATCGAATGCACGAGCCCAGGTGCAAGCCGCCAAGCCTCCCAAACCTCAACGCAAACCCCAGGTTGAGCAGGCGGACCGACCAGAACCCGCCAAACCAGCGCCTCAAGCGGCCAAACACAACCGGGTTGACCTGCGCGCTTGAACTGGATTGTTCGCCTTTTGTTCTTGTTGATCGCAGGCTCGGTCCTGCTGCTGGTCTTGCTGGTCTCGCTGGTGGGACTGGCCTTCAGCCTGTTGCGCTGGTTGTTCACCGGGCAAAAGCCGCAGATTGCAGTGGTTTTTGAGACCTATCGGCAGTGGCAGCGACGTGCCGCCCAACAAATTTATCCCCGCCCTTCAGAAGACGTGATCGAGGCGGAGGTGCGGGAAGTGCGACCCGAAAACCCCAAGCCCCCTCAAATAGACGACAAGCGGTGATCTTTGTAAATCTCCCGCAGCTTGGTTTTCAATATCTTGCCTGTCGCGGTGTGAGGCAATTCATCGACAAACACAATATCGTCTGGTAACCACCATTTGGCAATGCGGGACGCCAAATGCGCCATGAGTTCATCCACCGTGACGGACACACCGGCCCGGCGCACCACCAACATCAAAGGCCGCTCTTGCCACTTGGGATGTGACACGCCGATGACCGCCGCCTCGGCCACGCCCGGATGCGAATTGGCGCAAAGTTCCACATCAATAGAAGAAATCCACTCCCCGCCCGACTTGATCACGTCCTTGGCACGGTCGACCAATTGGACAAAACCATCGGGGTCGATGGTGGCGACGTCGCCGGTGGGAAAGTAGCCCTGGGCATCGAGCACCTGACCGCCTTCGCTCTTGAAGTAACCGCTGGTCACCCAAGGGCCCCGCACATGCAAATGGCCAAAGGCCACACCATCCCAGGGCAAGGACTCGCCGTTTTCTCCGACGATTTTCAAATCCACCCCCCAAACGCCTCGACCCTGCTTGAGTTTGACCTTGACCAGGTCTTCATCCGCTATGTGGGCGTGTTTGGGCAAGAGTTTGCTGATGACGCCAATCGGACTGGTTTCGGTCATGCCCCAGCCCTGCACCACTTCTGCACCAAATTGCTGCTCGAAACGCGCCAACATGGCACGTGAGACCGCCGCGCCACCAATGCCCACGCGCTTGACACCCAATGTTTTGGGATCGAGTTCGGGGTGGGCATCCAAATACTGGAACAGCATCAGCCAGACAGTGGGCACGCCTTGTGAAAAAGTGACGCGTTCTTGTTGCATCAGTTTGAAAATGCTTTCGCCGTCCAAGTGCGGTCCGGGCAACACCAACTTAGCACCCACCATGGCCGCGGCATAAGGCGCGCCCCAGGCGTTGGCGTGGAACATCGGCACGATCAGCAGCAAGGTTTCTGCCGAGCTGATGCCAAAGGTATCAGGTGCCAGTTCCATCAGGGTGTGCAACAAGGTAGAACGGTGCGAATACAGCACACCTTTTGGGTTGCCTGTGGTGCCCGAGGTGTAGCAGAGCGACGAGGCGCTGCGCTCGTCAAACTCGGGCCAGGTGTAACTGCTGCTTTGCGTGGCCATGAGCTCGTCAAAGCAATGCAAGTTGGGCAAAGCGATATCAGGCATGTGGGCGCGGTCGGTCATGACCACGAAATGCTTCACCGATTTCAACAAAGGCGCGAGTTGCACCACCAGCGCAGCAAACGTGACATCGAAAAACAGCACCTGGTCTTCTGCATGGTTGATGATGTAGTCGATTTGCTCGGGGAACAACCGCGGGTTGACCGTGTGCAACACCGCCCCACTGCCCGACACGCCGAAATACAGCGCCAAGTGCCTGAAAGAATTCCAGGCCAAGGTACCGACTCGGTCGCCTGGCTTCACCCCCAGCACCTGCATGGCCTGCGCCACTTGGCGAGACAGCAAGCACAGCTCGCCCCAGTTGGTGCGGTGCTCATGGCCCTCGGGCAGCCGTGAGACGATCTCGGTTGTCGGGTGGAAAGTGGCCGCGTGCTCCACCAAGGAAGAGATGAGCAGTGGGCGGTCTTGCATCAATCCATGCAGCATGACATCTCCTTGGGTGGGCTGCGCTTCAGGGGTTCACAGGCGCTCGATGATGGTCACGTTGGCCATGCCGCCACCTTCGCACATGGTTTGCAAGCCATAGCGCTTGCCGCGTTGACCCAGGGCGTTGATGAGCGTGGTCATGAGCTTGGTGCCCGATGCGCCCAGCGGATGGCCCAAAGCAATCGCGCCGCCATTCACGTTCAGGCGTGTGGGGTCTGCGCCCAAGGCTTTCAGCCAAGCCAAGGGCACAGATGCGAAAGCCTCGTTGACTTCGAACAGATCGATGTCGTCGATCGTCATGCCGGCTTTTTTCAAGGCCCGCTCGGTGGCAGGAATCGGCGCCTCGAGCATGATGACCGGGTCGTGGCCGATCATGGTCATGTGGTGGATGCGCGCCAAGGGTTTCACGCCCAAGGCCTTCAAGCCGCGCTCGCTCACCACCATCACGCCAGTCGCGCCATCGCAAATTTGGCTGGCATTGGCGGCGGTCACCACGCCGCCCTCTTGCAACAACTTGACGCTTTGAATGCCGGCCAAGGTGGCGTCGGCACGAATGCCCTCGTCCGCCGTGTGCATCTCACCGCTGGGCTGGCCCTCGGTGTTGAGCACCGCCACGGGCAAGATTTCGTTGTTGAAAGCGCCTGCTTGGGTGGCCGCTGCTGCGCGTTGGTGGCTGAGCAAGGCGTACTGGTCGAGCTCGTCTTTGCTGAGGCCGTATTTTTGGGCCATCATTTCAGCGCCCACAAACTGGCTGAACAACTGGTCGTTGTAGCGTTTGTTGATGTTGGGGCTTTGGTAAAAGCCCATGTTCGCTTTTTGCGCCAACACCGTGGTGCTGAACATGGGCACGCGTGTCATGGACTCGACGCCCGCAGCGATCACCACGTCCATGCTGCCCGACATGACAGCTTGCGCTGCGAAATGAATGGCCTGCTGAGACGAGCCGCACTGGCGGTCAATGGACGTGCCGGGCACCGATTCGGGCAATTTGGAGGCCAACACCGCATTGCGCGCCACGTTGGTCGACTGCTCGCCAATTTGGCTCACGCAGCCCATGAACACGTCTTCCACCAACGCGGGGTCTGCACCGGTGCGGTCGATCAAATCGTTCAAGACTTGGGCGGCCAAGTCCACGGGGTGCCAACCAGATAAACGACCGCCTCTTTTGCCCCCGGCGGTGCGGGTTGCGGCCACGATGTATGCGTCTGACATGTTGGTCTCCTGTTTTTTCAAAGTGTATAGCTGTGGGATGGCTTCGCTTTGCTCGCCATGACTTGGTTGGCATGGCACCCTCGTCATTGCGAGGGGCACAGCCCCGAAGCAATCTGGCGTCAGCGCGGTGCCATCCGAATGGCACCATCAATGCGGATGCACTCGCCATTCATGTACTGGTTGGTCAGCAGCATCTCGGCCAAATGCGCGTATTCATCGGGCTGGCCCAGGCGCTTGGGAAATGGCACCGACGCCGCCAAGGCCTCTTTCACGTTGTCAGGCGCAGCTTGCAACAAGGGGGTGTTGAAAATGCCGGGCAAGATGGTGTTGACCCGGATGCCCTCGCCCATCAGATCGCGGGCGATCGGCAGCGTCATGCCCACGATGGCCGCCTTGCTGGCCGAGTAACTGGCCTGCCCGATTTGCCCGTCTTCTGCCGCCACCGAGGCGGTGTTGACGATGGCCCCCCGTTCACCGTCCAACAGGTCCAAGCTCATCATGCCGGCCGCCGATTTGGCGATGCAACGGAAGGTGCCAACCAGGTTGATTTGGATGATGCGGTCGAAATTGGCGGTGGGGAAAGAGCGAATCTCGCCCGTGGTTTTGTCGCGACTGGCGGTTTTGATGGCGTTACCGGTGCCCGCGCAATTGACCAAAATGCGTTCTTGGCCGTGGGCAGCGCGGGCTTTGGCGAAGGCCGCGTCGACTTGCTCTTCAGCGGTGACATCCACCTGGCAAAACACGCCGCCTATCTCGGCCGCCAAAGCCTCGCCCAGCGCTGCATTCAGATCGAACAGGGCCACCTTGACGCCATGGCTGGCCAAGCGGCGCGCCGTGGCAGCCCCCAGACCGGAAGCGCCCCCAGTGACGATGGCGGCTGTGTGTGCATTGAGTTTCATGGCTGGTCTCCTTCTTGTTTGGTTTTGTGGCCCGACACAGCAAGCTTAAGGGATGAGGCATCTGCTAACCTCTGACGACCATTCAAACCGTCATTGGAGAAAACCATGGGCTTGTTCCCCCCCACCTTGGGCCGCCGCGCCTGTTTGAGCGCCCTCACCAGCGCTGTGTTGTTGGCAGGTTCAGCCGCATGGGCCGCCGATATTCCGACCGCGTCACCCGCCTCCAAGGGCTTGTCTGCCGAGCGTTTGGCACGCATCCGTCCGGTCATCCAAGCTGAAATCGATGCCCAAAAAATGCCCGGCGCGGTGGTGGTCGTGGCGCGCAAAGGCGCGGTGGTTTATTCGGACGCCATCGGGGTGAAACCAGACGCCATCTTCCGTGCCTATTCCATGACCAAACCCATGACCTCGGTTCTGGCCATGATGATGGTGGAAGAAGGCCAATTGCAACTGGCCGACCCCGTGTCCAAGTTTTTGCCTGAACTGGCGCAAATGCAGGTCTTGAGCAACCCCGCCGACCCGGCCAGCGCCACCGTGCCAGCAGCTCGTCAGATTCTGGTGCACGACCTGTTGCGCCACACATCGGGCCTGACCTATGGCGAGTTCACCCGCTCAACCGCCATGCGCAATGCTTATATCCAAGCCGGTTTGTTCTCCAACGAGGTGCCCACAGCTTGGATCACCTTGAGCCCCGAACAGCAAGTGACTGCCTTTGCCAAAGCGCCTTTGCAGTGGCAGCCCGGCAGCACCTGGGAATACAGCTTGTCGACCGACTTGCTGGGCCGCGTGCTTGAAGCCGTCGGCAAAAAGCCCTTGGGCGTCATGCTCGATGAACGGCTGATCAAACCCCTGGGCATGAAAGACACCTCGTTTGTGGTGCCGGCCGACAAGCAATCCCGCATTGCCGAGCCTTTGGCCATCGACCCCCTGACCCAAAAACCCATGGCCCCCATGCTGGACGTGACCAAGGCACAAGGCAACGAGGCCGGTGGCGCAGGCTTGGTGACCACCGCCAGCGACTACCTGCGGTTTTGCCAAATGCTGCTCAACAACGGCACGCTCGACGGCCGCCGCTACCTGAGCCGCACCACCGTGGCCCTGATGACGTCTGACCACCTGGGCCCCAAAGTCGCCACACCGCTGCAACCCGGTGAATTGCTCATGGGCGTGCAGGGCTACACCTTTGGTTTGGGCTTCATGGTGCGCCAAGGCCAGGGCATGGCCAGCGTGCCTGGCTCTGAGGGCGATTACGCCTGGGCCGGTGCAGGCGGCACCTTCTTTTGGATCGACCCCAAAGAACAAGTCATTGGTTTGATGATGGCGCAAACACCTGGCCCGATTCGCCAGTATTACCGCCGCATGATCAAGCAATTGGTTTACCAAGCGATGGAGTAAGGCATGAGCAGCATCCTGAGTGTGGCTTCGCTGTCCTTCCCGTGGCAGACCATTGATCCCTTTTTGTTTTGTGTCCACCATTTGGACCACTACCCCAAAGGCAATGCACACATGGGACCGAATGCGTCATTGGCGGGGCGGCAAATAGGCAGCGACTTTGGCAACAAAGACGGCTGGAGCATGTACCACGGGCAAACCATCCCCGGTTTTCCATCCCACCCCCACCGGGGCTTTGAAACCGTCACCATCGTGCGCCAAGGCCGCATCGACCACTCGGACTCGCTGGGCGCCACAGCCCGCTTTGGCGATGGGGATGTGCAATGGTTGACCGCGGGCAAAGGCATCGTGCACTGCGAGATGTTCCCCTTGCGGCATCAAGACCAAGACAACCCCTGCGAGTTGTTTCAAATTTGGCTGAATTTACCCGCCCGCCACAAGATGTGCGAACCGCACTTCACCATGTTCTGGCGCGAGAACATCCAAACCGTGAACCATCTGGACGCCCAAGGCTTGGCCACCGAGGTGCTGGTTGTAGCGGGTCAATTGGCAGGCGCACAAGGCCTGCCGCCGCCGCCCCACTCCTGGGCCAGCCAAGACGGTGCCGACCTGGCCATCTTCACCATCCGCATGAACCCCGGTGCCAGCTGGACCTTGCCCAAAGCGCAAGTCGGCACCCGCCGTCAGCTGTATTACTTCCAGGGCCAAGCGCTGCACATAGCCGGTCAAACCATTCCCCAACGCTCGGTGGTGGAGGTGAAGGCCCAAGACGATGTGCTGCTGGTCAACCAAGGCCCTGAGGTGGTGGAACTGCTGATGCTGCAAGGCCGCCCGATTGGCGAACCCGTGGCGCAATACGGCCCGTTCGTGATGAACACCCAAGCCGAAATTCACCAAGCATTTGAGGACTACCGCCGCACTGAATTTGGCGGCTGGCCCTGGGGCGCGTCCGACCCGGTACACCCGCGCGACACAGGCCGTTTTGCCCGCCACGCCGATGGCCGCTTGGAGCACCGCGACACCCCTGAGGAGACTGTGTGAACGCCGATACGCAGGGCCGTATCGACCACGAGGTGCAGGGCCATGTGCTGGTCATCACCATCAACCGCCCGGCCAAGCGCAATGGCTTCACCCCCGCCATGCTGGCCCAACTTGCCCAGGCCTACAGCCTGCTGGAGGACGATGCGCAACTGCGGGTGGGTGTGCTGTGCGCCGCTGGAGACCATTTCACCGCCGGACTGGACTTGCCGACATTCGCGGGCTTGATGCAAAGGGGCGAACACGCTGTGGCTCAGGGTGATGTCGACCCACTCGATCTGGGGACACCGGGTTTGCGTCGTCGCAGCAAGCCCCTGGTGGTGGCAGTCAAGGGCATCACCTTCACCCTGGGCATCGAGTTGATGCTGGCGGCCGACATCGTGGTGGCGGCCGACAACTGTCGTTTTTCACAACTCGAGGTCAAGCGCGGCATCATGGCCACGGGAGGGGCCACCTTGCGCATGGCCGAGCGTGCGGGAGCGGGCAACGCCTTGTTGCACCTCTTGACCGGGGATGAATTTGATGCTGCCGAGGCCCTTCGTTTGCACTTTGTGCAAAAGGTGGTGCCGGTTGGAACAGAACTCAGCCAGGCCGTGCAACTCGCCCACAACATCGCTGAGCAAGCACCTTTGGCTGTGGTGGCCACACGACAGTCTGTTCGCCTGGCCTTGGAACAAGGCCCGATGGCGGCCCGAGCCGAGTTTGATGACATTCAGAAAAAACTGGCCAACAGCGCCGATGCGGCTGAGGGCGTGCGCTCGTTTTCAGAGAAACGCGCTGCGCAGTTCAAAGGGTGTTGATGGTGGGCGTATCACGCGCCTGGTGATTGAGCCTTTGGCTGCTTATTCAGCAGCCGGTTCTTCCTTCTTGGCGTTTCGGATTTTGTAGGCGTTTTCCCTCTGAATCCGAATGACCATGAAGGTGCAATCTCGTCTCAATTCACCATTTTTGATTTGATCGCAGAAGGTGCCGCTGCCTGCAAACGAAGCCTTGCAATAGTTCCTTTGGTCTTCTTCTTTTTTCAGGGTGCAAGAACTGAGGTCTTCTGCGAAAACAGAAGATGACAAAAGCATCAAGGCGGTGAAAAAGTATTTGGACACGGGATGCATTCAGAGTGGCAGTTGCTCTTTATAGCCAGCAAATCACCAAATCACCCACAAAAGCTCATGAAAAACCTTCTAATCAGTAGGTAAATACGCGCCTGATAAGGGGTTACGAGCCCGCCGTGGCGGGCAAGTTGAGATTGCTTCGCTGCGCTCGCAATGACGAATAGAGCAATGACGAATAGAGCGATGACGATTAGAGCAATGACAGGACCTCGCGATGACAGCAGCAGGCTCTGTCAGCCGTTCGCAGTGATCAGTCGAGCTTGTAATAGTCGGAGATCACCTTCCACTTGCCATCTTGGATTTGCGCCAATCGGCTGCGGTTCGAGCCCAAATGCTTGGTGGGTGAAAACTTGGCCTCAGGACCGCCAAAGAAATCGGTGGGAATGGTCATGGAATCCATGGCCGTGACAAACGTGTCGGTGGTCAGGTTGGGACCGGCTTTTTGAGCCGCACGGATGAAAGCATCCATGATGTTGTAGCCATAGACAGAAAACACCGTGGGGTCTTCGCTGAAACGGGTCTTGTATTTGTTGGCCCAGAAACTGATGGGCTTGGAAGCCTCGTCCAAGTAAGGATGGGGCACGGTCATGGTGGCGTAAAAACCATCGGCGGCTTTGCCACCCAGTTTGTGAATCAGGTCACTGTAGGCCGCGCTGGAGCCCAAGAAAATCGGGTTGAAGCCTGTTTTGCGCGCTTCTGCCATGGTGCCCACGGTCTCGCGGATGATCGTGCCCATCATGACCAGTTCACAACCGGCCGATTTCATGCGGGCCACTTGCGATGAAAAATCGGTGGCACCACGTTTGAAGGTGGTTTTCTCAACAAAGTCCATGTTGAGTGTTTTCAAGCCCGCTTCAGCGCCGCGAAACACTTCCAAGCCAAATTCATCGTCTTGGTAAATCGCGCAAACCTTGGTGATCTTTTTCTCTTTGACCATGGCCGGAATGGATGCCCGCATCTGATCAAAGTAAGTGGCAAACATGGCGTATTTCAAGCGATTGAACGGCTCGTACATCTCCCGCGCTGCAGTCACAGGCAAGAAGTTGATGATGTTTTTCTCAAACTGCACCGGCATGGCCGCGTTGTTTTGCGCGGTGCCAATGTGACCCGCCATGATGAAAATTTTGTCCTGGTTGACCAACTTTTGCGCAGCCAACACGGCACGCTTGGGGTCGTAGCCTGAGTCTTCGGTGACCAAGCGCAATTTGCGGCCATGCAAACTGCCCTGCTCGTTCAACTCCTCAATGCGCAATTGCATGCCATTGCGCACTGCTTTGCCGTAGCCCGCCAACGGACCGGACAAATCTTGGATGGTGCCGATGGTGATTTCGGTTTTGCTCACACCTTGTTGTTGGGCAAATGCACTGCCGGCGGCCCAGGCCAACAGCAGCAAAGTGGTTTTCAATTTCATGGGATGTCTCCTCAAAGTGGCGGGGGTCAGGATGCGCGGTACATGGCTTCAATCACGTCGCGGTATTTCTGTTCGACGAATTTGCGTTTGAGTTTCATGGTGGGCGTCAGCTCATCGTCTTCGGCGGTGAGCTGGGTGTCCAGCAGGTGGAATTGCTTGATTTGCTCGACCCGCGCAAATTTGCGGTTGACCTTGTCGATCTCGCTTTGGATCAAGCCCTGCACCTCGGCGGCACGGGTCAAACTGGCGTAATTGGAGAACGGCACGTCGCGGTCTTGCGCGAACTTTTCCACGTTCTCCAGGTCGATCATGATGATGACGGTGAGGTAGGCGCGGCGGTCACCGATCACCACCGCATCGGTCACATAGGGCGAAAACTTCAACTCGTTTTCCCATTCGCTGGGCGTGATGTTTTTGCCGCCTGCGGTGATGATGATGTCCTTCATGCGGTCGGTGATGCGGAAATAACCATGGGCATCCACACTGCCCACATCGCCGGTGTGCAGCCAGCCTTGGGCATCGACGGTTTCGGCGGTTTTCTCGGGTTGGTTCAAATAACCCATGAACACATTGGGGCCACGAATGAGCAGCTCTTGCGTGTTCGGGTCCACCATCACCTCGTTGTAAGGACAAGCGGTGCCAATGCTGCCGAGTTGGATGCGCCCCGCAGGCATGGCCGTGGAACCCCCGCAAGACTCGGTTTGCCCCCAAACCTCCAGCATGGGCAAGCCCAGTGCCAGGTACCAACGCACCAAGTCGGGCGAGATGGGCGCAGCCCCTGTCACCAAGATACGCGCCCGTTGAATGCCCATCATGCGCCGCACATTGTTGAGCGCCAACACATTGGCCACATGAAAAGCTGCTTTCAACCACAAAGGAACGCTTTGCTGCGCCAACACCTTGTGGCTGACCGCATAACCAATCGCCAGCGACTGCTTGTACACCCATTGCTGAAACGCACCGGCTTCTGCGATGGCGATGGTGACCGCTGAGTAAAACTTCTCCCAGACACGCGGCACCGCGGTGAAAGTGGTCGGTGCGATTTCACGCACGTTTTCAGGGACGGTGTCGGGGTTCTCGACAAAATTGAACACGGTGCCGGTGTAGATGGAGAAATACTGTCCGCCCAAACGCTCGGCCACATGGCACAGCGGCAAAAACAACATGCGCTCATCCTGCTCGTCTTGGCGCAGCACCTGGTTGTAGCCCCGCACGATGTACACCAGCGCTGCATGGCTGTGCATGGCACCTTTGGGTTTGCCCGTGGTGCCTGAGGTGTAGATGAGGATGGCCAGGTCTTGCGGCCCACGGCTTTGCACCCGCTTTTCAAACACACCAGGTTGCTCGGCATCATGCGCTGCACCCATTTCTCGCAGACGGTCCATGCTGATGACCATGGGGTCGTGGTAGCGGGTCAGGCCTTCCATGTCCATCACCACGATCAATTTGAGTTGGGGCAACTGCGCACGCGCCACCAAGGCTTTGTCGAGTTGCTCTTCATCCTCCACAAACAAGACGGTGGTGGACGAGTCTTCGCACAGGTATTGCACCTGAGAGGCCGAATCGGTGGGGTAAATGCCATTGGACACACCCCCCGCACTCAGCACCGCCATGTCTGCCAGCACCCATTCCAAACGGGTGTTGGCCAGCACCGAGGCACAGTCGCCGGGTTGAAAGCCGTGCGCCACCAAGCCCATGGCAACTTCACGCACCGCATCGCCCGTTTGGTTCCAGGTCCAACCGCGCCAAATACCGAGTTTTTTCTCGCGCATCATCAAGCGCGAGCCACGCTGGGCCACGGCATTCCAAAACACCTCGACCATGGTCTCGCCTGGCATCACGACTTGCGTGGTGCCTTGTGCATGGGCGGTGTTCCACAGTTGACTCATGTCATCTCCAGGTCTTTTTCTTTTTCCAGCGACGTTCGTCACGGGCGCCTGCCTCTTTGAGGCCCAGGTAAAACTCTTTGATGTCGTCTTTCTCGCGCAAGCGCTCGCAGGTGTCTTCCATGACGATGCGCCCAGACTCCAGCACAAAACCATGGTCGGCCACGTTCAGTGCCATGTTGGCGTTTTGCTCGACCAACAAAATGGTGGTGCCACGCTCACGGTTGATGCGCACCACGATTTCAAAAATCTCTTGGGTGAGTTTGGGCGACAGCCCCAAGCTGGGTTCGTCCAACAAAATCATCTCGGGTTGGCTCATGAGGGCCCGCGAAATCGCCAGCATTTGCTGTTGCCCCCCCGACAGCAAGCCTGCGTCTTGCGCCGCACGTTCCCGCAGAATCGGGAAATAGCTGTAGACCAACTCGATGTCACGGGCGATTGCATCACGGTCGGGTCGGGTGTAAGCCCCCATCAACAGGTTGTCCTTGACTGACAACAAGGGAAACACCTCGCGACCTTCAGGCACATGCACCAAACCGCGTTGAACAATGTGCGCCGGGTCCATGGCGGTGATGTTCTCGCCCTTGAAATGGATGCTGCCCTTGCGCGGGTCAATGATGCCCGAGATGGTTTTGAGGATGGTGGTTTTGCCCGCGCCGTTGGAGCCCAAAACCGCTGCAATTTGTCCTCGCTGCACATTCAAGCTCACGCCCCGAATGGCGCGCACCGGGCCATAGGCACTTTCCACGTTGTTGAGTTGCAGCAAGTTGTCCATGGCTTCAGGCCTTTCGCCGCAAATTGGCGGCGTCAAAACTGCCGCCCAAATAGGCTTCAATCACCGCTGAATTGGCTTGCACCTGCGCTGGTTCACCCATGGCCAAAACCTCGCCTTGGTTCATGGCCAACACGCGGTTGCTGACCTTGGACACCAGGCTCATGTCATGCTCGACCATCAACACCGTGATGCCCAGGTCGTGCTGGATGTCTTGAATCCAAAATGCCATGTCCGCTGTTTCTTCCACGTTCAACCCCGAGGAAGGTTCGTCCAGCAACAGCAACTGCGGTTCAGTGCACAGGGCACGTGCCAACTCGACCACCTTGCGCACCCCATAAGGCAAGCCCGCCACCAAGGTGTCACGGTAGTGCTGCAAATCGAGGAAGTCGATCACCTCCTCCACCTTGTGCCGTGTGGCGCGTTCGGCTTCACGCACGCCCGGGGTGAAGAACAACTGGCTCCAAAACCCGGTGTGGTTGTGCACATGGCGACCGATCAACAGGTTTTGCAGCACGGTGGCGTGCTCGAAGAGTTCGATGTTTTGAAACGTGCGTGCGATGCCCACACTGGCCACAGCATGCGGGGCCATGTCGGTCAGTCGTTGACCTTGGTAATCGATGTGGCCCGAGGTGGGTGTGTATATGCGGCTGATCAGGTTGAACACGGTGGTTTTGCCCGCGCCATTGGGACCAATGAGCGTGAACACCTCACCTTTTCGCACGTCAAAGCTCACACCATTGACCGCCAGCACGCCACCAAAGCGGACGGTCAAATCGTGGGCGCTGAGGAGGATGTCGCTCATTTGAGTCGGTCCGATTTTTGGAAACTTTTTTGCCGCTTGAACATGCCTCGGCGGTAGAAGGGGAACAGTTCAAACCAGGTGCGGATTTTCAACCACCGGCCATACAAGCCCATGGGCTCGAACATGACAAACCCAATCAACACCAAGCCGTACACCACGGCTTGCAAACCGGGCGCTTGCCCAATGAAGGGCGGCAAAAAGTCTTTGCCCAAGGTGATGAGTTGCGGCATGGTGATCAGGAAAATCGCACCCAAGAACGCACCATGCACCGAACCCAAACCGCCAATCACCACCATCAACAGCAAGTCCACCGATTGCAAAATGCCGAATTGATCGGGGCTGATGAACTGCATTTTGTGGGCATACAAAGAGCCCCCAACGCCAGCCAAAGCAGCAGACAACATGAACGACAGCGTTTTGTAGCGGGCCAAGTGGATGCCCATGCTTTGCGCTGAAATTTCCGAGTCGCGGATCGCCACAAAGGCACGCCCCGTCGCGCTGCGCAAGAGGTTCAGCACCGCCAAGGTGCTGAGCACCGCCAACACCAAGCACACGGCATAAAACTTGTCTGCACTGTCAGCCTGCCAGCCCAGCACTTGGATGGTTTTCACATGCATGCCCGCGTTGCCACCGGTGACACTCTCCCACCTGGCCAGGCCCTCTTCCACGATGAAGCCAAACGACAAAGTGGCAATGCCCAGATAAATACCTTTGACGCGCAACGCAGGCAAGCCCACCAGCGCACCCACCAAGGCCGACAAACCCGCCGACAGCAGCACACTGACCGGAAAAGACACCCCGTGGCCCGACATGACCGCAGCCACATAGGCGCCCACGCCCATGAAGGCGGCATGGCCAATCGAGAACAAGCCCGTGAAACCCGCTAACAACATCAAACCCAAACCCACAATGCCGTAAATCAGCACAAAGGTGAGTTGCGCCAACCAGTACTCTTCCATCAACCAAGGGGCCGCACACAAAAACAGCATCAACAAACCGTAGGCGACCACATGACCCCCATGCTTGGCCAGGTTGATGTCTTGGTCGTATCCAGTTTTGAAAATAAAGCGCATGGGTCAGACCTTTTTGCGCAGCTTTTCGCCGAACAAACCATTGGGTTTGAACACCAGCATCAGCAACACGACCACGTAAGCGGCCACGTCCTTGAAGCCCTCTGGCAACCAAAAACCGGCCATGGCCTCGACCACGCCGATGAGAATGCCCCCCACGATCGCGCCGGGCAAACTGCCAAAGCCGCCCACCACGGCCGCAGGAAAAGCCTTGAGACCGATGAAGCCCATGTTGGCATGCACAAAGGTGATTGGGGCCAACAACAAACCGGCGATGGCCGCCACGGCAGCCGCCAAAGCCCAGACCATGCTGTTCAATCCTTTGACCGGGATGCCCATGTAATAAGCGGCCAATTGGTTTTGCGAGGTCGCTTGCATGGCAATGCCCACCCGCGAGTACTTGAACACCGCATACAGCACCGCACACAACACGGCTGTGCTGCCAATCACCACCAACTGCGTGGCGCCCAGCACCAACCCGCCCACTGTGAAAGACATGTCTTTATAGGGCACTTCAAAGCTGTGGGTTTCGGTGCCGATGTCGGGGATCATGGTGATCAATCCACGAACCAAATAACCGATGCCGATGGTGAGCATGACGATGGCGAATGCTGGTTCGCCCAGCACGGGGTTGATGACCACACGCTCGATCAGCCAGCCCATGCAGGCCATCAGCAACATGGCGGCCAACACAGCCCATGCAAAAGGCCATTTGAAATAGGTCACGAAGGCCAAGCCGCAAAACGCGCCCAGCATCATGAGTTCGCCTTGGGCAAAGCTCACGGTTTCGGTGGCTTTGTAAATCAGGACGAAACCCAGCGCGATCAGGCCATAGATGCAACCCTGCGCGATGCCACTCAAAATGACCTGAAGTTCTTGCATGCTTTTCACTCTATCACCGCTTGTGCATGCGAGGGGAAACCCTAGTCTCGCCTGCTTATATGCTTGGTCCTCTTTGTTGACAAAGGATTGCCCATGCGTTCATTCATTGTGAAGGTGTTGTTGTCGGGTCTGCTTGTACCTGCTGCGATGGCTGGCTTGGCCTTGGTGGGTGAAACCAAAGAATCCATCATTTACATCAACCTGGATGCTGCTGAGAAAAGTGGTGCCTTGATCAAGGCAGAAGGCTCACAAGATTTTCACCAGCAGCAAACCATGGCTGGTCATGCCTATTTGTCCGCCAAGTTTGTCAACGAATACGACTGTGACAAGAAACTGGTGCGCCAACTCAGTCTGAGCATCTACCCCGAGAACATGGCCAATGGCGGTGCCGTCCACAGCCACAACGAAGCCACGCCATGGGCGGCACCCACCGCTGGCAGTGCGATGGACATGATGTGGAAAAAAGCTTGCGCTGCCAAGCCCTGATCGGCTCAGGCAGAGAACTGCACCGCCAATTGCCCCAAGTCTCCAAAGTCCGCCACCATCGCGTCCCCTTCACTGACAGGCACGGGCACAACACAGGTGCCCGTGATCACGGTGTCCCCGCGTTGGAGGTGTGCACCGTGGCTGATCAGCTCATTGGCCAACCAGGTCAAGGCCAAACGGGGATCTCCCAAGACATTGCCGCCTGAGCCCACCGCAACCACCTCGGTCCGACGCAGCACCTGCACCTCATGCAGGTTCAAAGCTTTGTCACGCCAAGCGGTGGTCACCTCCGGGCCCATGACCACATGGCCTGCACAAGCAAAGTCAGCGATCAATGAGGCCTCGCCCACGTGTTCAAAATCGGCATAACGTGAATTGGGAATTTCAATGGCCAAGTGCATAGCCTCGACACAAGCCATGACCTCGTCTGGCGACAGGGCTTGTGAGGCAGGCCCCACATCCTGGCCCAAGCGAAAGGCGAACTCGGCCTCCATCACGCGCATCACATTGCCACGCAAAGACACGCTGGCACCTGGCAACAAGCGCCTGGACACCAACAAGCGACCTGCCAAAGGACCGCTGACACCAATGTGTTTTTGCCCAGCCACGCTGGTCGCAGCGATCTTCCATCCGTAGCTGGGTTCTTGGGTTGCATCCAACAAGGCCTGTTGCACTTGGTAAGCTTCTGCGCGGGACTGTGGCCGATGCGCGGGGTCTAACGCCTGCAATTGCTGGATCTGGGTCCATGCGGGCAAGAGCTGTTGGGCCGCTTGTTGGTGATGGTCGGACATGCTGCGCTCCTGTTTTTCATTACACTGGTTTTACAACAAATGCATTTGGAATGACGATGAACAAATCTTTCTTCGAAGCCTGGCGCGTCAAAAAAGACAGCGGCTTCAACTTGGAAAGTGTGGCAACGCTTCCCATGGATATTGATGATTTTGACGCCGACAAACAGGACAAGAAAGCCCTGTTCGACAAACTCAACAAGCTGCAAACCACCTTGTATGCAGGCAAGACACGCGGTTTGTTGTTGGTGCTGCAAGGCATGGACACCTCGGGCAAAGACGGCGTGATCCGTCACGTGTTTTCCCACATCAGTCCTCTTGGCGTGCATGCACATGCATTCAGCGCACCCACTGAAGAAGAAAAACGGCATGACTTTTTGTGGCGCATCCACAGCAAAGTGCCTGGGCGTGGTGACATGGCGATTTTCAACCGCAGCCACTACGAAGATGTGTTGGTCACCCGGGTGCGAGGTTGGATTTCAGACAAGACGGTGCAAAGCCGTTGTCAAGATATTTTGAATTTCGAAGCCATGCTGCACGACGAAGGCATCACGGTCTTGAAATGTTTCTTGCACATCTCTAAGAAGGAACAGAAAAAGCGCTTGCAAGCCCGATTGGACGAACCCAGCAAGCATTGGAAATTGCAAGCCTCCGATTTTGAGGACCGCAAACTCTGGCCCGACTTCATGCAGGCGTACCAAGAAGCGCTGTCCATCACCAGCACCGAGAACGCGCCTTGGTACATCGTGCCCGCCGACAGCAAGCCTTACCGCGATTATTTTTTGGCGGAATTATTGGTGCACAAGCTGGAGGGGATGAAACTCAGCATGCCCCAACCCACCTTTGATTTGAGCAAAGTCAAACTGGATTGAAGCCAGATTGGTCCTGGCGAAGACGGTCAACTGTTGCGCTTGATCAAGACCACCACCACAGCCAAGATGGCAATGCCAATCCATATTTGCGTGTTGTGGGTTTCGATGTATTTCAGTGCCCGGTCTTCCAATGACAGGGTTTGAGCCGCGCTGGCTGCTTGTCCGTCTTTGTCTGTTTGCGCCTGGTCGGTGTTGTGGTTGGGGTTCATGCGTTGGCCCTCGCCACCCAGACCGTGGCGCCTTCTGAACCGTAATGCTCGGCATGCGCAATGTCGCGACCCAAGCGAAATGGATCACCTGCTTGGAGCTTGATGACTTTGTCACCCACGGTGAGTTTGAACTCGCCACGCACCACCCAAGCGCTGACATCAAACGGGTGGGTATGGGTGTCAATCACCAAGTCTGGCGCCCATTCACGCACCAAGACTTCATCAAAGCCCTCGTCCATGGAAATGGCGGTGAATGCTTCGAAAGTGTCAGGTTGTTGTTTCATGTGTGCACCAAAAAATCAGGCTTGCCAATCGATCATCATTTTCAAGCATTGTGGGTCGGAAAATGCCAACTGGTAAGCCTCTTGGGCTTTAGACGCAGGAAACGTGTGGGTAATCAGTCCATCGAGTGACAAGGCGCCACTTTCAACCAGGGCCGTGACATCCAACAAGTCTTGCTTTTTCCATTGCGCGGCCACCCGAATTTCGGCTTCGCGCATGAAGGCCGGTGCAAATGCAAAACCAATGTCTTGTTTGTAAAAACCGGCCAACACCACCTCACCACCGGGGCTCAAGCGCATGATGAGGCTGTTCAGGATAGACGCGTCACCACTCACGTCGTAAATGGCTTGGTAGTCTTTGCGGGCATCGTCATCCGGGTGCACCACGCTGTATCCCATGGCACCACTTTGCCGCACGGCTTGTGTTTCCCACACCGTGGGTGCCGCTTGACCCATGGCCACACAGATGCGGGCCAACAAGCGCCCCATGACCCCGTGCCCGACGATGAGGTCGGGAAACACCATGGGCGATCGTTTGCCGCCCAAAGCAATCGCGTGGTAGCAGGTGGCAGCCAAGGCCAACAACACCGCTTTGGGGCCCAAGCTGGGATGCACCTTGACCACACGGTCGTGCGGGACGATGAGGCGAGAACCAGCGCCGCCAAAAATATTGCGCACACCCTGGAAGGTGTAGGAACCCGGCACGAACACATGGTCACCCACTTGCACCGAAGCGCCCTCGCCCACGCGCACCACTTGCCCAACGGTTTCATAGCCGGGCACCAAGGGATAGCCCAGACCCGGAAACGGTGGCATGGTGCCTTCCCACAGCAAGCGCTCGGTGCCGGTGCTGATGCCGCTGAAACTCACCGCCACTTCAATGTCGTGGGGCTCAAAAGCCTTCACTTCCAAGGTTTGCACCGACAGCACCTGCGGCGCTTCAAACACAATGGCTTGGGCGTGTGTCATGCGGCTTGCTGACTGAGGAATGAAACCGTCATGTGGTTGAAACGGTCGGTGATTTCGGTCATGGGCACGTGACCGCATTGGTCGATCAATTCATACTGCGCGTGGGGTAACAAGGGTTTCAGAACTTGCACATGACTCACTGGCAAGAACTGGTCTTGCTGGCCCCAAATGACCAAGCTGGGGCATTTGATGTTTTGAATGCGACCCAGAAAAGCCTGACGCGGAGCCTCTATGAAGCCACCCCAATTCACAAAGCCGCGCAGTGTTTTGAGGAACACGGCTTGGGCGTTGGGCATTTGAGCCAAAGCCACTTTTTCAGCCACCAATTCGCGGGTGACAAACGACTTGTTGTGAAACGCGAGTTTCCAAATCATGCCCAAGCCAAACATGCTGGGCTTGGTGAGCAACTCGCCCAGCACGGGCAGGCTGGCAAGTCGGAAATTGAACAAGGTGTCATGGCCAATGCCGGCAGGCGCAGCAAGCACCAAGGACTTGACACGCTCTGGCTGCATGGCCGCGCATTCCATGGCAATGCAACCACCCATGGAGTTGCCCACGATGTGTGCCGAGGCCACGCCCATGGCGTCCATGACGTCAAACACAAACCGGGCTTGCGCTTGCATCTCGTAATCGGCATCCACCGGTTTGTCACTCAAACCGCAGCCCAGCAAATCGATGGCGATGACACGGTGGTGCTGCGCCAATGCAGCGATATTGTGCTCCCACTCGAGCACCGAACAACTGATGCCATGCAGCAGCAACACGGTGGAACCCGCATCGCCTTGGGTCCAGTAGCGGATGCGGTGGCCTTTGACTGGGATGAATTGATCTTGGGGTCTGTTCATGTTCACAAGGTTACAACGACTGAGCAGCGCCTTTGGCTAGAGGAAACCAGGGGCTTTGATTTATGCTTTTGAATGCATTTGCAAGGTCACTTGCAAGCCGCCCAGGTCCTGTGATCGACTCAGGTGCACCTGAATGTTGTGCACTTGAGCGATTCGACGAACGATGGACCATCCCAAGCCACTGCCGCTTTTCCCAGAACCAAGAACACGAAAAAAACGTTCACCTAAACGGGTCATGTCAATTTCGGTCATACCTGAACCACTGTCCTCAAAGACCAATTCCAAGGTCTGCTGTGTTGTGTCACGCAAGATGACACGCACCCGGCCCTGGTCAGGCGCATAACGCAGTGCGTTGTCCAGCAAATTGCGCAACATCATCTCCAATACGGGCTCAGGACATGTTTGCATCAACACTGAAGAGTCAATCACATGGTTCAGGACTTCAAGTTGTTGCTGTCTTTGCATGGCTGTGGGGGCGAGATCAGCCGCCACTTGTTGCATCACTGTTTGAACACTGACCGTCATTGGCGAAACGGTTGATTGCGCTTCTAGCCGTGACAAATTGAGCAATTGCTCAACCACTCTGGTTGCGCGGTCACATGCACGAATAGTGTCTTGCAAAGCCTGTAGGCGTAGCGTCGATGACGCTTCAGATGACGCCAACAAAGCCACCTGGGCTTGCGCCCGAATGGCTGCGATGGGCGTGCGTAATTCATGGGCGGCATCTGCTGTAAATCGTCTTTCGGTCTCCATGCGCTCGGCCAATTGAGACAACATGGCGTTCAATGCATCCTCCAATGGCTGAACTTCCGCAGGCAAATCGCTGACGTGCACTGGGGACATGGTGGCCGTTGCCTTGGTGATTAATTGATGACGCAAATCTGCCAGGGGAAGAAGGCTGCTGCGCGTACTCAACCAAACCACCAATCCCCAGAGTGGCAAAGCGAACACAAAAGGCAACAGCATGCCTCTGAGCAAGGCCCACACGATGTCCATGCGCCCGCTTAAGGCCTCCGCCACATACACCCGCACATCTGAATGGGTGGCATAGGCCGTATAGACCCGCCAGGACTGTCCATCGGTTCGTTGCACACTGGCAAAACCTTGGGTGTGTAGGGCCAGATCCTTGTTCCCTGCATTGGCCGAGGCCGCCACCAATTCACCTTCCCTGAACACCTGGTAGGCCACATTCGCGCTGTACTTGTTGCTTGAACGGGTGGCCATCACGTCATCATCATCGCCATCTGAAGTCTGTTGAACCAACAGCAAAGAGGCGGTTTGAATGAGATGGGCATCGAGCAGTTCGTCGAGTTCGTGGCGGGCATCTACGACAACCCAGCCCACAACCACGGTCCAAACCAGCGTGAAGCCGATCACAGTGCGCCACACCAAGCGCTGTTGCAATGAATAGGACTGGGAGCTCTGGCTCATGCTGGGGCTTTGCTTTTGTGAATCACATAACCCACACCGCGAATGGTTTCAATCGCAGTACTGCCCAATTTACGCCGCAAATGGTGGACATGTACCTCCACCGCATTGCTCTCAACCTCGTGTCCCCAGCTGTACAGATGCTGTTCGAGTTGAGCCCTGGTCAACACCTGCCCAGCATGTTGCATCAAGGTGTGCAACAGATCGAACTCGCGGTGGGATAAATTCACCTCTTTGTTGAATTGGGTGACCGTTCGCGCCAGCGAGTCCAGACAAATGTCACCAACTTGAATCATATGCTGCACATGGCCATGGGCGCGTCGAATGAGTGCATGCAAGCGGGCCGCGAGCTCGTTCAAATCAACTGGTTTGAGCACATAGTCATCAGCACCCATGTTCAAGCCAGCTACTCGGTCTGCCACCGTGTCTCTGGCTGTCAACACCAAGATGGGAAGCATGACATGCGATTGACGAATGCGCATTAACACTTGGGAGCCGTCGAGTCGCGGCAACCCCAAATCCAGCACGGCAGCTTGGTGCTGCTGGGTGCGCAATTCACGTTCCGCCATGACGCCATCGCGCACCCAATCCACCTCGAAGCCATGCTGTGACAACCCAGCACGCAAGGCGCTGCCCAGCAAGTCGTCGTCTTCGGCCAATAAGATTCGCATGTCGCTGAGGTTATCAAAGCTGGAGTTGGGTCATGCAAAAAGCGAACATGGCTGCGACAAGCAATACCCCAATGCCCCACCATCCTCGAGAAATTCCTTGCTCTGCTGTGCCGTTTTTGAAACCAGTGAGCATGGCACGAATAAGATTTTCTTGGTGCAAACGGCTGCTCACCAACACTCCCAAGACATGGAGCACCACCACCCCGATGAGGGTATTGGCTACGATTTCATGCAACTCCTCTTGCCAGCCAGGTGCATCTCCCGCGGCAATCACCCATCCGGTGAAAGCGGTCAGACCCACCAAGCCCATCAACAACAAAACCGCCAATCCTCCTACAGGGTTGTGTCCCACATGGTGTTGGGGGTGGCCGTCACGCATGCTTTTCAAATAATGCCAAATTGCCAGAGGTCCTTTCACGAACTCAGAAAATTTCGCATAACGTGTCCCCACAAAACCCCATGAAAAACGAAACGCCAACAAACCTGCTGCGACAAAACCCAGGGTTTGATGCAACAAGCTGAATTGCTCGCTCTCGCCCGTTAAGAAGGCAATCAAAACACTCAGTGCCAATGACCAGTGAAACACGCGTACAGGCCAATCCCAAACGCGAATGCTGGTGGACTTAGTTGATTTGTTCATTTGGGAATCCTTACGTTGTGCTCTTCAAAATCGCCTTGCGTCGCATTTGCATGGCAGGCAGTGCAGTTGGATGGACTGCCAACCGACTGTCGCTTCCAAACCGCCGCAGGTACTTCATGGCTGTTGTGTTGGCGCAAGAACCATTCACTTTTCGTGATGCGGTCTTGGATTGGTAGCAAGTTGGCTTTTCGGCCCTTGGCAGAGTTGTTCGTCAGCCATTGGGTGATTTTTTGTTGGTTGACAGCATCCAATGAAGCATCCACACCAAAATGTTTATTCAATGAACCCATGATGCGCTGCCACGAAGCAGATGGCAGTAAAGCAGGTGGGTAGGCCATGTGACAACTTGCGCATTCAGAGTTGTAGATCGCGAGAGCAGGGGCTTGTTGAATTCCGTCTGCCATGGCGGCTTGTAAAGACAAGGTGCCAATGAGCAAGATCCAAGTGATTCGTCTGGTGTTCATGATTGACATTCCGAGGTCAGGGTTTAAGGGTGATCAGCCAAGCCAAGACATCGGCTTTTTCACTGGGTTTGCATTCGCGCCCCAAGACGTCATTGCAATTGCGTCGAAACCATTTTTCCGTTTTAGTGGCATCGGTGAATCGCTTGGAATTGGCCGCTGGTGCCAAGGGGGAAATGACCTTACGGGTCGAGGAATGTTGACCTTCCATTGTGGGTTGTGAGGTGTGGCATGAACTGCATGACCACTCCTTGCCATGCTTGATCGTGAAAAAAACACGGCCATTGGCGGGCTGAGCTGGTTGGCCAGCAGCCTGGCTGTATTCAGCCAACAGGTCTTGCGGGGTGGTGGCCCAAGTAAGGTTGTTGAACAAGCCCAAGACCATGATGAAAAATGCTTTTTGCATGCTTTTCTCCTTTGCCATGAATCCTAGGCAGGCAGTCTTAGGGTTTTCTTAAGCGACTGACATGCACCAGGAGATTCATAACCTGATTTGGAGGATCAGTCAAAATGCCTGCATGCAGCAAGCAAACAACTACAAACGCATCGCCCTGGCCGCCTGCTTTGGCACCTTCATCGAGTGGTACGACTTCCTCACATTTGCCACCTTGGCGGTTCATTTTGCGATCCTGTTTTTCCCTGCAGATGACCCGGTCGCTGCCCTGCTCTACAGCTTGGCCACCTTTGGCATGGGCATGGTGGTGCGCCCATTGGGTGCCGCTTTGTTCGGGTCGTTCGGGGACCGTCACGGACGCAAACAGGTGTTCATCGCAACCATCGGCATCATGGGTGTGGCCACCTTCGCTGTCGGCCTCTTGCCCACCCATGCGCAATGGGGTTGGTGGGCCACAGGCTTGTTGCTCGCGCTGCGACTGGTGCAAGGGTTGGCGATGGGTGGCGAAATTGGTGGCGCGAATGTGTACTTGGCCGAACATGCCCCGGTGGCCCAACGCGGTGCAGCCACCAGCGTGTTGCAGTGGATGGGCGGCTTGGGCATCTTGGCGTCCACCGCGCAAATTGTGTTGCTGCAAATGTGGCTGACCCCGGATGAGTTTCTGAGCTGGGGATGGCGGGTGCCTTTTTGGTTGTCTGCGGTGTTGTTGTTGATCAGTGTCAAAGCCCGGCTGAGCCTGTTGGAGTCGCCGGTGTTTAGCCATCTGCAAACACAGCACACGGTCAGCCGTTCACCTCTGAAAGACTGTTTGCAAGATCCACCCACCCGAGCCCGCATGCTGCTGTTGTTCTTCGGCGTGTCGGCAGGCGGCAGTGTTTTGTTCTTCAGCTCGCAGGTCTACACGGCGGTGTATTTGAAGACTGTGGTGCACATGGACCCGGTTACGGTGGGGTGGCTGAGTGTGGCCTGTACCCTGAGCTTGTTTCCATTGACATACTTGGCAGGCGCCTGGTCGGACCGCATCGGTCGCCGCCCAGTGGTGTTGGGCGGTTTGTTGCTGGGTGTGTTGGCGGTGTTGCCTGTGTACGCCCTGTTGCCCCTGGTGGCCGATCAACTCTGGCTGGTGTTGGCAGCCATGTTGCTTTTGGTGATGGCCGTGGCCTTGGTCACAGGCCCTCAAACCGCGCTTCTCTCAGAGTTGTTCAGTGCCCGCACGCGATACACCGCTGTGGGTTTGCCACACAACCTCGCCGCGGGCTGGATCGGCGGTTTGTCGCCCTACATGGTGGGCTTGATCGCCAGCCAAACCGGCGTGCCCTTGGTGGGCCTGGTCTACCCCAGTGGCTTGTTGCTGATGGCCTTGGTGGTTTGTTATGTCTTTTTGCCTGAAACACGCGGTCGAAGTTTGAACGAATAAAACAAAAGAGGTTGGAGATGGATTGGGAAAACGCACTGACGGGCTTGCTGACCGCCCTGGGTTTGGGCTTGCTGATTGGCACTGTGCGTGAACGCTTGCACAAACCAGTGCAAACCATGGCGGGTATCCGCACCCACACCTTGGTGGCGATCTTGGGTTCGGTCAGTTTCAGCTTGGGCACAGCACCCTTTGTGGCGGGTTTGCTGATGGTGGGGGCCTTGGCCGTGGTGGGCTACCTGCAATCGTCCAAAACCAGTTTGGGCATGACCGGTGAGGTGTCCATCTTGGTGAGCTTTGTGCTGGCGGGTTTGGCCATGCACAACCCCGTATTGGCCTCCAGCATCGCGGTGGTGGTGGCGGGTATTTTGTTTGCCAAAGAGCCGCTCAGGCGCTTTGGCCGTGAGTTGATTCGTGAAGATGAACTCAAAGATCTGCTGTTGCTCGCGGCTGCCGCCCTGGTGGTCTTGCCCTTGTTACCCAAGGACGCCATCGACCCCTGGGGAGCGCTCAAGCCCTATGCCTTGTGGCGCATCGTGGTGTTGGTGATGGCCGTGGGCATGTTTGGCCACATCGCCTACAGAGCCACGGGCACACGCTGGGGCTTCCCCATAGCGGGGTTCTTCTCCGGCTTTGTGTCTTCTACCGCCAGTGTGGTGAGCCTGGGGCGCCATGTGAAAGAGAAACCGCACTTGCTTTATGCCGCAAGTGCCGCCGCCTTGCTGTCCAACTTGTCCTCATTGATTTTGTTTGTCATGGTGCTGGGTGCCACCTCACAGGCCTTGATGATGTCGATGCTGGTGCCCTTGGTGGTGGCCGCATTGGCCCTGACGGTGGTGAGCGGTTTTTGTCTGCGTGTGATTGATGTGCATGTGCCTCCAGAAGTGGACACGGCCACCAGCGCCTTCAAAATTTCACACGCCTTGGTGATTGCCGCGACCATCGGTGTGGTGATGCTTTTGTCGGCTGTCATGCGTCAGTGGTTTGGCGACAGCGGCACCTTGGTCGCGGCTTGGGTGGTGGGCTTGGCTGAAATCCATGCCGCGGCTGTGAGTGTGGCGCAACTGGCGGTGGCAGGCACGGCGCAAAACGAAACGGTGCGCTGGGGCGTGATGGGTATTTTGCTCAGCAGTGCGCTGGCCAAGACCAGCATCGCCTTCGCAGCGGGTGGACGTGCATTTGGCATGCTGGTGAGCTTGGGGTTGGTGGCCATGATTTGCGCAGGCAGCTTAGCCATGTGGTTACCGCCACTCTCTATCTAGAACGCAGCAGCCCCAGCAAACTCAACCATCCGGCGACAAACGCCAAACCACCATAAGGGGTGGCGGCTCTCAAAAGATCGATGCCGGCCAGGTGGTTGAGCTCGATGCTCACACTGAACATCACCAGTCCTGCCATGAACAACAACCCGGCCACCACCTGGGGCCAGGCTGCCCGGGGTCCCATCGCCATCCAAGCCACCACCAACAAGGCCAAGGCATGCACTTGGTGAAACTGGATGGCTGATTGGACCGAGCGCATGGCCGCTGGTGACAAGTCGGCACCCATGTGGGCCGCATAAGCCGCCACCAAGACCGACGCCGCACCCATCACACAGGCGACAGCCAACAAGCTTCGGCTAGCGATTTTCATGAAGAGAGGAGATGAAGGGAGGGTTATGATTTTTTTCATGAAGACTTTGACTCGAATGATGTCAGCCCCTGGGGCTGTGTGCCTGATGTTACTGACTGGTGTGCTGCAGACGGCTTTTGCCGCTGAAGAAGCCCTGTGGGTGAACGACTTGAAACCACTGCCCGCACAAGCCTGGAACGCCGAGCGTGCGGCCCACCTGCTCGAGCGTGCTGGCTTTGGCGGCAACCCGGCCGAGGTGCAACGCTTGGCCCAGATGACACCTGCACAAGCGGTGAAAAGTTTGGTGCGTTACCAAAGCATCCCCGATCAATTCACACCATTCCAAGACTCTGGCTCGCATGATGCTGGTCTGGAGCCGTTTGCAGCGTCTCGGCCTGCGGCCACCGATCTGGCCAAGGCCACAGGAGAATCATTGGGCGTCAAGGTCAAACCCGATGGCAACCGCCGCGCCCAGCAGGTGGCCGACCGCTACCTTTATTGGCTGCGAGCCTCGCGTTTGGAAACACACCGCTTGGGCTATTGGTGGGCCAACCGCATGCTCACCACGCCGCGTCCCTTTCAAGAAAAAATGACGCTGTTTTGGCACGGCCACTTCGCCACCACCGAAGAGAAAGTGCGTGACTACCGCAAACTGCGCATCCAAAACGAGGTGCTGCGCCAGCACGCCACAGGGAAATTCCGTGACCTGATGGTGGCCGTGGCCAAAGACCCGGCCATGCTGGCGTTTTTGGACGCGGGTGTGAACCTCAAAGGCGCACCGAACGAAAATTTTGCCCGTGAAATCATGGAACTGTTCACGATGGGCGTGGGCAACTACACCGAGCAAGACATCAAGGAAGCCGCCCGTGCGTTCACCGGCTGGAATTACCAAGGATTGACATTTGTCATCAACCCATCGCAACACGACGATGGCATGAAGACGGTGCTCAACAAAACCGGACGCTTCACTGGCGAGCAAGTGATTGACATCTTGATGGCTCAACCGGTCACCGCCGACTACCTGGCAGGCAAGCTCTACCGCTACTTTGTGCGTGAGGACTTGTCGCCACAACTGCAACAGCAGCTTGGCAAAGTGCTTCGTGACAACCAATACGACATCGCAGCCTTCATGGAAACCGTGTTGTTGTCCAAGGACTTTTACAGCACTGCCTCAGTGGCCACCCGCATCAAGCCGCCTGTCGAGTTGCTGATTTCGACCTACAAAAAAATGGAACTCAAAGCCGTGCCGGGCATTCCTGATTTCAACGAACAGTCGGAGTTGCTCGGACAAAAATTGTTCTACCCACCCAATGTGGCGGGCTGGGCGAACGGCAGAAGTTGGATCACGCCAGGACTGTTGTTGGCGCGGGGCAATGTGATTTACGACACGGTGTACCCGCCCATCAATTTCGTGGCGCCTGACCGTGTGGCCAACAGTCTTTACCAAATTGAGCCAGTGGCAGACAAACTGGCACAGGGCCAAGACGTGACCACATCCACCAAACCCGAGGGCAAAAGCTCGGGTGAGATGTCCATGTCCAACCAAGGTGACCGTGACGAAGATTTCAACACCCGCTTGGCCAGCTACCACGCGTGGCGCAAAGCGATTGAAAAAGTCAAACCGATTGAACGTGCCCCGGCACAACTGAATGTGTCGCAACTGGTTCGCCAAGCCAAATGCAAAACCACGGACGATGTGGTGGCCCATTTGGCGCAACGTTTCTTGTCGGTGAAGTTGCCCAGCACGGTGCAGACCCAGATCGCCAACCTGCTCAGCCAAGACCTGGGTACCCGCAACCTCCAAGAGGCCGACAGCTACATGGAAGACGCCTTGCGCAATGCCTTGCATGTGATCTTGTCATTGCCCGCCTACCAATTGGGATAAGCCATGAGTCAACACACATTGCAACGACGTCAATTCCTGCAAGGGCTGGCCAGCATGGGTCTGGGCGCTGCCCTGCCCTTGGGCAACCAGGCTGCAGCAGCAGACCACAACCGCATCTTGGTGGTGGTGGAACTCACCGGCGCCAACGACGGTTTCAACACCTTGGTGCCCTATGCCGACGACGCCTATTACCGCCTTCGCCCCAAGATTGGCATTCGCCCCAACAAGCTGCGCAAGATTGACGATCAGTACGGCTTCAACCCGGGCATGGCGGGTTTTGAGCGCTTGTTCAAGGAGGGGCAGATGGCGGTGGTGCATGGCTGTGGCTATGACAACCCCTCTTACTCGCACTTCACCTCGGCCGCGTATTGGCACACCGGTGTGCCCAACGGCGGCGAAGCCTATGGCTGGTTGGGTCGCTTGGCAGATGCCATCGACCCACAACTCACGCCCAACTTTTTGATGAACATCGATGAGCGTCAGTCACTCGCGGTGCGCGCTGCACGCCATGTGCCGGTGGTGTTCGACGACCCTGAGCGTTTTGGCCGCAAAGGCCTGTACCAAAGCCGTCCCTTGATCGACAAAGACCTGGGTGGGTATGAAAACAGTGGCAATGTGTCGCACAAGTTTTTGGAAGACGTGGCGCAAAGCGCCAGGCAAGCCTCCGAGCAAGTGCGCGCCGCGTGGCGCAACTACAAAACACCAGTGGACTACGGCATTTTGTCGATGGACCTGCCCAAGGTGGCGGCCATGATCAACGCCCAATTGCCCACCCGCATCTACCACACGGCCTACCGACATAACGCCTTCGACACCCACGTCCATCAAGCCGAGCAGCACCAGCGCTTGCTCACCTATGTGGCCGATGGCGTGAGTGGTTTCATGCAAGACATGAAGCGCATTGGCCGCGACAAAGATGTGACCGTGATGGTCTATTCCGAGTTTGGCCGCCGCGCCGCTGAGAACACCAGCCTGGGCACCGACCACGGCACCGCCAACCATGTGTACCTGATTGGCCAGCCGGTCAAAGGCGGTCATTACGGCCAAGCACCCAGCCTGACTGACTTGAACGCCGAAGGCAATGTGCGCCACACCACCGACTTTCGCCGCGTTTATGCCACGGTCATGCCGTGGATGGGTGCCAACAGCCAAGCCTTGCTGAACGGCCAGTTCGACACCCTGCCCGTGTTTGCTTAAACCGTGTTCTTCTGAATGAATTTGCTCATGCGGGCAATGCCTGCTTGGATGGCTTCGTCGGAGGTGGCGTAGCTGAAGCGGATGTGCTGACCGTCACCGGGCACGCGGGGCCCAAAGTGGATGTCTGCCAACACGGCCACACCGGCTTCGAGCAGCAAGCGCTTGCGCAGCACCTCGGAGTCCGCGCAACCGGTCAACCGGCAGGCCTCGGTGACATTGGGCCAGGCGTAAAACGCACCGCCTGGGCTTTTGCAAGTCACACCGGGCACTTGGTTCAGCAACCCGACGATCAGGTCGCGTCGCCTTGCAAACACCTCGCGCATGTGGCGGGCATCGTCTTGTGGGCCATTCAAAGCCTGCACACCCGCCCACTGGGTGATGTGCGAAGCACACGACTCGGTGTTGGTGATCCAGTTGGTGAAATAAGGCGCGAGTTTTTTATTGGCCGTGAAACCCAAACGCCAACCGGTCATGGCCCAGGTTTTGGAGCAGCCATCTGACAGGATGGTGCGCTCTTGCATGCCCGGCAACGCGGCGATGGACTTGAACTCGCCGTCGTACACCAGTTGCCCGTAGATCTCATCGGCGAACACCCAGACTTGCGGGTGCTTGCGCAAAATCTCGGCAATGGCCTCCAGGTCTTGACTGGTCAGGATGCCGCCCGTGGGGTTTTGCGGTGAATTGAGGATCAACAACTTGGTGCGAGGCGTGATTTTGTCGGCCAACTCTTGCGGATCGAAGCTGAAGTTGCGCTCTTCACGCAAGTAGATGGGCACACCCACCGCGCCATTGGCCTTGATTTGCGACTCGTAAATCGGAAAACCAGGAACGGGGTAAATCACCTCATCCCCTGCCCCGTAGTCGGTCACCGATTGGATGGTGTAGCCAATGAACGGCTTGGCACCCGCTCCGACCACCACGTCGTCGGCATCCACCTTCACGCCACGGGTGCGGGTGAAATAGTCGGCGGCCGCTTGGCGCAGTTCAGGAATACCCGCCGATGGGGTGTAACCGTGTTTGCCGGTTTGAATGGCCTTGATGCCTGCGTCTTGGATGTGTTGAGGGGTGTGAAAGTCGGGTTGCCCGATGCAAAACGAGATGATGTCGTGGCCCTCGCGGATCAGCTTGTTGACCTCGGCCAGCACCACAAACGCGTTTTCAGTGCCCAGGCTTTGGGCACGCAGACTCAGCTGTGTCATGTTCAAACGCCTTCAATGATGCGGATGTCGCGTACCACGGCTTTGTCGCCCAAGGCGCGCAGGGCTTCTTTGTAGCCTTCGCTGTCATAAGCGGCCTTGGCCGCATCCAGATTGGGGAATTCAATCACCACGGTGCGTTGCATTTGCCCATGCTCTTTCACCATGGCCGGCATGCCCCGTGCAATGAACGTACCGCCAGCGGCTTGGATGGCGGGCAAAGCCAGCTTGGCATAAGCGGCCAACGCATCGGCATCGTGAACGGCTTGGTAGGTGGAAATGAAATAAGCTTTGGGCATGACCGCTGTCCTTTTGAGAAAAACAAGCATTTTGCTTGAGCTTGCAGCCCACTTCAGACCATGTCTCGGGTAAACACCCACCAGCACTTGGTGGTTTTCTGTCGCGTGGTGGACAACCACGGCGACCTCGGCGTGTGCTGGCGGCTGGCCACGCAATTGGCCCAGCGCCACAAGCAAGTCACGCTGTATGTGGATGACGCAAGCGCCCTGACATGGATGGCCCCCGATGGTGGTGAAGGTGTGAAGGTGCTGGCTTGGCCTGACGACAACGCGGTTCTCGCTCCGCATGCGCCTGCCGATGTGGTGATCGAAGCCTTTGGCTGCGACATACCCCTCTCGTTTCAAGCCACCATGGCCGCATGGCCCCAAGCCCCGGTGTGGATCAACCTGGAGTATTTCAGCGCGGAAGCTGCGGCCTTGCGCAACCATGGTCTGCCCTCGCCTGTGATGAGCGGCCCAGCCAAAGGCATGACCAAGTGGTTTTACTACCCGGGTTTGACCGAGGACAGTGGCGGGGTGATGGGTGGCCTGTCGGCCATGACGAGTTCAGGCATGACGAGTTCAGGCATGACGAGTTCAGGCATGACGAATTCAGGCAACACGGGTTCAGACGGGAAGCATTTATCGGCGCTGAAGATCAGCCTGTTTTGCTACGAACCAGCCAGTTTGGGGCTGTGGCTTGAGCAGTTGAACGAACTTCCTCAAAGCGTGGTGCTGTCTGTCACCGCAGGCCGCGCCACACAAGCGGTGCGACAAGTTTTGAAGGCGTGGTCAGAACCCAGAAAGTTCGTCATCGAAGAACTGCCCTACCTCAGCCACCCTGGTTTTGACGCGATGCTGGCTGCACACGACCTGAACTTGGTGCGTGGCGAAGACTCATTGATCAGGGCGATTTGGGCAGGCAAGGCCTTTCTGTGGCAGATCTACCCCCAAGACGATGGGGTTCACCACACCAAGCTGGAGGCATTCTTGAAAGCCACCCATGCCCCAGACGTGGTGGTGCAAGCCCACCTGGCTTGGAATGCCGATCAAGCCACACCATTGCCTCAGCTCACGCCATCCCACATGGCCACATGGACGGCTTGGGCGCAAGCTTTGCAACAGCGTTTGCAGGCTCAACCCGACTTGCTGAGCCGCTTAGAAAGCTTCGTGGCGACGCACGGCTAAAATAGCCCCTTTTCCAAGCACCCTACTTTTATGAAAATCGCTCAAGAAATTCGCGCCGGCAACGTCATCATGCACGGCAAAGACCCGATGGTCGTGTTGAAAACCGAATACAGCCGTGGTGGCCGCAACTCAGCCACCGTGCGCATGAAGCTCAAAAGCCTGATTGCCAACTTCAACACCGAGGTGGTGTTCAAGGCTGACGACAAGATGGACCAAATCGTGTTGGACAAGAAAGAGTGCACCTATTCTTACTTTGCCGACCCCATGTATGTGTGGATGGACACCGAGTTCAACCAATACGAAGTGGAAAACGAAAACATGGGTGACTCGCTCAACTACCTGGAAGACGGCATGGCCGCTGAGGTGGTGTTTTATGACGGCAAAGCGATTTCTGTGGAACTGCCCACCAGCGTGGTGCGTGAAATCACTTGGACCGAACCCGCGGTCAAAGGCGATACCTCTGGCAAGGTGCTCAAGCCCGCCAAAATCGCCACCGGGTTTGAAATCAACGTGCCCATCTTCGTGGCACAAGGCGACAAGGTGGAAATCGACACCCGCACTGCTGAGTACCGCAAGCGCGTCTAAGTCTGCAACGCCCACAAAAAAACCGCCAGCCCTGTGAGGGGTCAGGCGGTTTTTTTTCGAGCAGGTGGTTTACTTCTTGATTTTGATCGCGAAAGACAACCAACCGACCATCAGCGCGATGACCAAGCAGGCGAACAGCTTGGCGCTGCTGGAGAGCGCACCGCCATTGGGCAGGATCAGGTTCAGGGCCAGCGTGATGCTGACCACCATGCCAATGAAACCAGCCAGTTTGGAAATAGCGTCCTTGGTGTCGTGGGGGGCAGGAAAAAACATGCGATTGCTCCTTTAAAAAATCAGGTTCGGACTGACAAACTGTGCCCTGCTGATTTCCAAGGGGTGAAGGCAGGGACGGTTGGATCAGTGGCCCATACTTTACGCGCATGTCGACCCATGTAGCGGGGATGGCTGAACAACGCTCCAGCCACCAGTTCGTCAATGCTCAGGCGGCGGCTTCGCTGTGGCATGGGAACCATGTCGCTGGTGAGGCCCCACCCCGCATAAAACGCGTGGCCGTAACAGCTGACTTTTTTGCCTCGCAACAGGGCTTCAAAGCCCGCCAATGAGGTCATGACATGCACCTCATTGACCTTGGGCAGGAGTTGCGACAAGGGGACATCCCCCACGCATTCGTCACACCATGCATGGATTTCGTTGGTGAGTGTGTCCTGTGTTCGCATCTGTGACCAAACCTCAGGATGGGGTTTGTAAACAATGTAGGCGTCGGCATGCGCTTGGCAGACCGCCTGGAGCAGGCTCAAATTGGTGCGAAAGCTGTGCGCACCGTGTTTGAGCGAGGAGTCGCTTTCGACCTGACCCACCACCAAAATGACCCGCTCTACATTGACCGGGCGACGCCACTGACAGCCACGGGCGTTGAGTCGGGTGAGTCCATCCATGATGATTTGCTGGCGGCAGATGGCTGCTCGCATGAGCATGTCTGTAGGGAAAACGGTTTCCATCAGCACACCTTCCAAATCGGTGGGAAACAGCATTTGGTCGAACATGGATGTCGGCATGGGTTGGGTTGTCGCAGTCATGGCCTGAACTTTCTGTGGTCATCTGGACTGACACCTTACCATTGATATAGGTTATTAGTATTTAAATATATGAAAATATTCCATAAATGAGGTAATTGATACCAAAAACAAGCAACTTTGGGGCTTGCAACCAAGTTAATCCGCATCCAATCCATCCAAAGGCAAGCGCGCCAAGGCCTCGGCCTCGGGCAAAGCCTCCACGCCTTTCAAGACCCGGCGCATTTGCTTGCTTCGGGTGTCGGCGCGGTCCAAGGTATCGGCGGCTTTGTGCACCTGCTCACGCACCTTGGCCACCCATTCGCCATAGCGCTCAAACTCGGTTTTGACCGCGCCCAGCACCTTCCATACCTCGGAGGCTTGTTTCTCCAGAGCCAAGGTGCGAAAGCCCATGTGCAAGCTGTTCAAGATGGCCAGCAAGGTGGTCGGGCCAGCCAAAGTCACGCGGTAATCCCGCTGCAACAGGTCCATGAGGCCGGGGCGGCGCAGCACCTCGGCATACAAACCCTCCACCGGCAAAAACAAAATCGCAAAGTCAGTGGTGTGCGGCGGTGCCAAATAGCTGTCGGCAATCGTCTTGGCCTCACCCCGAATACGCGCTTCCATGGCTTTGGCAGCCGCTTCGGCACCCGCCACATCAGCGCGGTCTTGCGCGTCCAGCAGGCGTTCGTAGTCTTCACGCGGGAACTTGGCATCGATGGGCAACCAGACCGTGGCCCCATCGTCACTTCGGCCAGGCAGCTTGATGGCAAAGTCCACCCGCTGATTGCTGCGCGGTTTGGTCTCAATTTGCTTGCCGTACTGGTCAATGGTCAGCACCTGCTCCAGCAAAGCTTCCAGTTGAACTTCGCCAAAAATGCCACGGGTTTTCACATTGCTCAGCACCCGCTGCAAGTCGCCCACCCCTTGGGCCAGGTTTTTCATCTCGCCCAAGCCGTTGTGCACCTGCTCCAAACGCTCGGCCACTTGTTTGAAGCTCTCGCTCAAGCGCGCTTCCAAGGTGGTTTGCAGTTTTTCGTCCACGGTTTGGCGCATCTCGTCCAACTTGGCAGCATTGGTTTTTTGCAATTGCTGAAGCTGCTGGTCCAGGGTGTCACGCACCTCGGCCATGCGCCGCGCATTGCCCTCGCCCAGCGCTTGCAACTGGTTGTTCAAGGTGCCTTGCATCAGCGCCAGCTGTTCGGTCAGCGTCTGCTGCAGCTGCGCCATGTTGTGCGACAGCTCTTGGCGGTCGTTGCGCGAAGCCTCGTTGATCTCATAGCGGAGCTCTTTGCCCATGCGGTCGAGTTTTTCCTCCAGCAACGCCAATTCATTGGGGGTATCGGTGGTTTTGCTCGACATGCGGCGCATGAGGTACATGGCCGAACTGAACAGCGCGGCCATGACGCCGATGACGAGCCAGTTGGTGTCGATGGTCATGCCAGCACCTCGGGGTTGAGCGGGGTTTGCACGGTGCCGTCGTTGAAAAAGGACACCAGGTTGCGGGCAGCCAGCATGGCCATGCCCAAACGGGTGGCGCGTGTCGAGCTGGCGATGTGGGGCGTCAGCACCACGTTGGCGCACTGGAGCAGCTCGGGGTGGACCTGGGGCTCGCCCTCGAACACGTCCAAACCCGCCGCAGCAATTTGGCCCTTTTGCAAAGCCTGGGCCAGGGCCGCATCGTCCACAATGCCGCCCCGCGCAATGTTCACCAGCGTGGCGGTGGGTTTCATCAGCGCCAACTCTGCTGCGCCAATCGTGTGGTGCGCCTCTTTGGAGTAAGGCACCACCAGCACCACATGGTCGGCGGTTTGCAGCAAATCGGCCTTGCTGACATAGGTGGCTTTGCAGGCAGCCTCCAACTCAGGGGCCAATCGGCTGCGGTTGTGATAGATGACTTTCATGCCAAAACCGTGGGCACCGCGCTTGGCAATGGCTTGCCCGATACGCCCCATGCCCATGATGCCCAAGGTGGTGCCATGCACCTCGGCCCCGCAAAAAAAGTCCAGTTTCCATTGCCGCCAATCGCCACGGCGGATGTAGTTTTCACCCTCGGTGATGCGCCGTGCCGTGGCCATCATCAGCGCAAAACCAAAGTCGGCGGTGGTTTCAGTGAGCACATTGGGGGCGTTGGTGGCCACCACCTTGTGGCGGGTCATGGCAGGCACATCGAAGTTGTTGTAGCCCACACTCAAGTTGGCGCAAATGCGCAAATTTGGACAGGCACTCAACACCTGCTCATTGACAGGCTCGATGCCCATGGTCAGCGCCCCGTCTTGCTGGCTCAGCAACGCTGTCCACGCTTCCAAGGACAGAGGCTTGTCTTCTTGGTTGTGGGTCACCTCGAAGTGGGGCGCCAGGAAGTCCAGCACCTCGGGGTAAACATGGCGTGTGACAGCGATTTTGGGTTTGCTCATGGGGACTAATGCGTGAGGTTGAATTGAACAATGTAGGCCAAAGCGCCAGCAACATAGCCAGCCAATGCCAAAGCACTGATGCGCTTGAGGTACCAAAAGAAATCGATGCGCTCCAAGCCCATGGCCGCCACACCTGCGGCCGAACCGATGATCAGCACCGAGCCGCCGGTGCCCGCGCAGTAGGCGATGAACTCCCACAAAAAGCTGTCCGGCGGGTGATCGGCCAGGCTGTACATGCCCATGGTGGCTGCGACCAAGGGCACGTTGTCCACCACCGCGCTGGCCAAGCCAATCAGCATGACGATGACGTCCAGACGACCCACGTGGTCGTTCAGCCATTGCGCCAAGTGACCCAGGATGTGGGCGTGTTCCAGCACCGCCACCGCCAGCAAAATGCCCATGAAAAAAGTGATCGAGGCCATGTCAATGCGCGACAGGCTGCTGGCCAAGGTCAGGTGTGCCTTGTCTTCCTGCGTTTTGTCCTTGTGCAAGATATCACCCACCCACCACAGCACGCCCAGTCCCAGCAACATCCCCATGAACGGTGGCAAGCCGGTGACGGTCTTGAACACCGGCACCAGCAACAGCATGCCCACACCCAGCGCCAGCATCAGGCCGCTCTCGGGTGGGTGGTTGTCAGCTGCATCACCCTCGGGGGCGATCACAGCTTGTCCACGCAGCATCCATGCCGTGATGGCCAACGGAATCAGGGCTGCAATGAGCGATGGAATGATCAGGGTTCTCATGATTTCGAAAGTGGTCACTTGGCCACCGATCCACAGCATGGTGGTGGTGACATCGCCAATGGGCGACCAGGCTCCTCCTGCATTGGCGGCAATCACGATGATGCCGGCGAAGAACAAGCGGTCTTCCCGATGGCGCAGCAGTTTTTTCATGAGGGACACCATGACAATGGCCGTGGTCAGGTTGTCCAACACGGCGCTCATGAAAAAAGTCACCCCGCCCACCAGCCACATCAGGGTCGACAGTTTGGGGGTGCGGATGCGGCGGGTGATGACGTCAAAGCCATGGTGCGCATCCACCACTTCCACGATGGTCATGGCCCCCATGAGGAAAAACACAATTTGCGCCGTGGCCACCAGCGATTCATTCAGGTGCTTCCCCAGCAAAGCGGCATCACCCAGCTGCCAGGCGTACAGCGTCCAGAGCACAGCAGCCCCGATCAACGCGGGTGCGGATTTGTTCACCTGCAGCTGGTGCTCCAGGGTGATAGCCAGGTATGCAAGAACAAAAATGAGGATGAGGAATATTTCCATGGTGTTTTGTCTTCAAGGTTGGGCGATGTCAAACACCTGGCGCAAATAAGCCAGGTAGTTGGTGTCTTCGCACATGTTTTTAGAAGGCGTGTCAGACAGCTTGGCGACGGGTTGACCGTTGCACTCCACCATCTTGATGACGATTTGCAGCGGCTCGTAGCCCAGGTCGTTGGTCAGGTTGGTGCCAATGCCAAAAGCGAGTTGGCAGCGCCCTTGAAAGCGCTTGTACAGCTCGATGGTGCGCGGCACGGTCAGGCCATCGCTGAAGATCAGGATTTTGGTGAGCGGGTCCACCCGGTTGCTTTTGTAATGCTCGATCATGCGCTCGCCCCAGGTGAAAGGGTCGCCGCTGTCGTGGCGTGCACCGTCAAACAGCTTGCAAAAGTACATGTCGAAGTCGCGCAAAAACGGCTCCACACCATAGACATCGCTCAACGCAATACCCAAGTCGCCACGGTATTCACGCGCCCAAGTCTCAAAGCCAAACACCTGGCTGTCGCGCAAGCGTGGCCCCAGCGCCTGGCAGGCTTGCAAATACTCGTGCGCCATGGTGCCCAAGGGCGTGAGCCCCATGCTGTGGGCAAACAGCACATTGCTGGTGCCGGTCAACCGCCCCGCAGGAATGCTGCCCAAGCCCTTGACCAAGGTCTGCAACACCTCTTGCTGCCAATCTTTGGAGAAGCGTCGACGGGTGCCGTAGTCGGCGATCTTCAAATCGGGCAGATCGACCGCATTGAGTTGGTCGATCTTGGTGGCCAAACGGCGACGGCCCTCCTCAAAGTCGGGCTGGGGCTGGGTGTTTCGGAAATACACCTCGTTGACGATGGACAGGACCGGGATCTCAAACAAGATGGTGTGCAGCCAGGGGCCTTTGATCTGGATGTCAATTTCGCCATTGGGCAAGGCACTGACCGTGATGTATTTTTCGTTGAGCTTGAACAAACCAAGAAAATCAACAAAATCGCTTTTGATGAAACGCATGGCCCGCACCACCGCCAGCTCTTGCTCGCTGAACTGCAACTGGCACAAGGCTTTGATTTCAGCGCGGATCTCATCGATATAGGGCGCCAATTGCACCCCGGGGTTGCGGCACTTGAATTTGTAGGCCACTTGCGCACCCGGAAACTGGTGCAACACCGCCTGCATCATGGTGAACTTGTAGAGGTCGGTGTCGAGCAGGCTGGTGATGATCATGGTGTGCTTGGGCGTCAAGCCAACCAGTGGGTGAAGGACTCAACCGTCTCACGCGGGGTGCGCAAGGTGTTGACGATGTCTTGGTCGTTGGCATAACCCAGCGCCATGCCACACACCAGCATCTCGTCTTCGCCTGCCCCAATGTGCGGCAGGATGATGTTGGCAAAGCCATTCCACGCGGCTTGCGGGCAGGTGTGCAAGCCGTGGGCACGGGCCGCGAGCATGATGTTTTGCAAGAACATGCCGTAGTCCAACAAGGAACCGCGTCCCATGATCTTGTCCAGGGTGAACATCAAGCCGACAGGTGCGTCGAAAAACTTGTAATTGCGCTGGTGCTGCAAGTGCATCTTGTCTTTGTCGGCCTTGCCAATGCCCAGCAAACCGTAGAGGCTCCAGCCGTTTTCACGGCGGCGGTCGATGTAGGGGCTGACCCATTTTTCGGGGTAGTAGTCGTAGGCCTCGCGGTACTCGGCGGCCTTTTCGGGGTGGGCGCGCACCTCATCGTGGGCGGCACACACTTTCTCTACCAAGCTGTCGCGGCTGGCACCTTGCAACACATACACCTTCCAGGGCTGGGTGTTGGTGCCTGAGGGGGCTCGGCTGCCCATGTGCAAGATGTCGGTGATCACCTCACGGCTGACGGCTTGCTGGGTGAAGGCCCGGGCCGACATGCGGGTGTCGATGGCGTGGGCGACGGTCTCGGAAATGCTCATGTCAATCTTTCTAAAACGGTTTTCAAATGGGCGGGCAACTGGCTGACCGGGCGGCGGCTGTCGCGGTCCACATACACATGGACAAAATGGCCATGCGCGGCGCACAGGTCTTGCCCCTCGGCGAACAAGGCCACCTCGTAGCGCACGCTGGACGAACCGATGCGGGCCACGCGAATGCCCGCGTCCACTTTGTCAGGAAAAGCCAATGGCGCGAAATAGTTGCAATGGGTTTCCACCACCAAGCCGATGGTCTGCCCTGCATGGATGTCCAAAGCGCCGTGTTCAATCAGATGGGCATTCACTGCGGTGTCAAACCACTGGTAATAGACGACGTTGTTGACATGCCCATAGACATCGTTGTCCCCCCAGCGGGTGGTGATGCGTTTGAAGGCGTGGAATGCGGAACGGGGCAGCGCTTGGGCGCGAGGAGGTGCGGAGCTCATGGCGGCTCATTTTGCCAGTCTTGCCAGATGGCATGCGCCTCGGTGAAGGTGTTGATTTGCACCTGCACCGTGCTGGCGATGTCGTGGCCGTAGCCGCCCGCCATGGCCATGGCCAAAGGCATGCGCTTGTCGCGGGCCCAGCGCAACACCATCTGATCACGGGTTTGCAGGCCCTCGAAGCTGAGTTTCAAACGACCCAGCCGGTCACCCTCGTGCGGATCTGCGCCAGCCAGGTAAAAAACCAGGTCGGGAGCCACCCGGCTGTCCAATGTTTGCAGGGCTTTTTCCAAGGCGTCCAGGTAAGGCGCATCGGTGCAGCCGTCGGGCAGTTCAATGTCGAGGTCGCTGGCTGCTTTGCGAAAAGGAAAGTTTTTTGCACCGTGCATCGAGAAGGTGAACACGCTGGGGTCTTGCTGGAAGATGTCTGCCGTGCCGTTGCCTTGGTGCACATCCAGGTCGATCACCGCCACTTGCAGGGCGCGTGGGTGGCGACGCGACCACTCGGCTTGCATCAAGCGAGCCGCCACGGCCACGTCGTTGAACACACAAAAACCACCGCCCTTGTGGGCATAGGCATGGTGGGTGCCGCCTGCCAAATTGGCCGCAAGCCCTTGTGTCATGGCGGTTCTGGCCGCGTTGATGGTCGCACCCACCGAGCGACGGGCCCGCTCGACCATGCCCTCGGACCAGGGGAAACCGATTTCGCGCTGCTGCGCTGGGGACAACAAGCCTTGGGTGACCTCTTCTATATAGAGAGGGGTGTGGACCAGCGCCAGCTCGCCATCGGTCGCCTTGGGCGCCAAGGCCAGCTGCAACCCGGGCAGCTCTTGGGCCAAGCGCTGGCGCAGCAACTCGTACTTGCCCATGGGAAAGCGGTGGCCCTCGGGCAGCTTTTGAATGTGCGTGGCGGCGTAGTAAATGTGCATACAGGCTGCGATTGTCCCCTGCCGTCGTGGCGGCAGGGATTTAGACAACCCGCTCTAATCTGCTGCGCCGCAGCAAAAAAGCCTTGATATGCCTAGTGGAAACCCTATACTTCTTCCCATGCTGCGCCGCAACATGATTCCAGCGCAGTTCCAAAGTGAAATCAACTGAACCTTAAGGAAACTGACCATGATGACCGCAGAACAAATGATCGCCGCCCAAAAAGCCAACGCTGAAGCCCTGTTCGGCCTGACCGAAAAAGCCTTTTTCGGCGTTGAAAAGCTGGTTGAACTGAACATGGCTGCTGCCAAAGCCGCTTTGCAAGACAACCTGAACCACACCCACGCTTTCCTGAACGTGAAAGACGTTCAAGAATTGATGGCCCTGCAAGCTGGCTACCTGCAACCCCTGAGCGAAAAAGCCGCTTCTTACAGCCGCCACATGTACGAAATCGCTTCCAGCACCAGCAACGAATTCGGCAAAGCAGTCGAAGAAAAAGCCACTGAAGCACAAAAAGCCGTCGCTGGTTTTGTCGATACAGCCGCTAAAAATGCCCCAGCCGGTTCTGAAACCGCTGTCGCCATGATCAAAAGCGCCATGGCTGCCAGCCAAACCGCCTTGGAAAGCGTGCAAAAAGCGGTGAAACAAGCCACCGAAGCCGCTGAAGCCAACCTGCATGCAGTGGCGCAATCCACTGTGGTCACTGCCAAGCCTGCTGCTCGCAAGCGTTAATCAGTTCCAAGCCTCGGCTTCAACGAAAAAACCCGCCTCGGCGGGTTTTTTTGTGCCTGCAGGACACCTCAGGGCGCCAGCGCCGCTTTCACCTGGGGCAAGGCCAGTTTCATGGCCGCTCGCCCAGCTTCGATGCTCTTTTTGCGGGCTGAAAATTCAGCACTGCCAACATCGGGCAGCACCGGGCGCACCACCACATCGGCCTGGGTCAACTCGAGTTGGCTGATGCTCTTGCCCATGATGCTGAAGGTTTGCATCAACACCTTGAAAATATCGCTGGTTTTCGCGTCTTCAGGCCGACTGGAAATATCGACCGCGATGATGTACTGCGCCCCCATTTGCTTGACATAGCGCACCGGCACGGGCGAGACCAAGCCGCCATCAACATAGTCTTTGTTGCCAATGCGCACCGGTTCAAACACCGACGGCACGGCACTGGACGCACGCACCGCCGTGGCCACATCCCCGCGGCGGAACAAAATGCCGTCGCCGGTTTGCAAATCAGTGGCCACAATGCCCAAGGGAATGGGCATGTTTTCAATCTTCAACCCATTGAGTTGGCTGTTCACATAGCGTCCCAAAGCCTCGCCACGCAACACACCGCGGTTGGTGAACGGCAAGGTCCAATCGGTGAGCTGGGACTCGTCCATCGAATCGGCCAACCAGGCAAGCTGAGCACCTGTTTTGCCACTGGCGTAAAAGGCCGCCACCAAACTGCCCGCCGAGGTCCCCACCACGAACTGCGGCTTGATGCCCTCTTCTTCCAGCACCTGGAGCACCCCAATGTGGGCGAAACCGCGTGCAGCGCCGCCGCCCAAGGCCAAGCCCAAGGTGGGGATTTTTTTCGGTGCAGGCACCTGGGCAACCGGTTCGGGCGGTTTGACCGCTGGCGGGGGCGACGCACAGGCTGCCAACAGCAGCAAGATGCCTGACAGAATGGGCTTGAAAGCCCCGAATGGACGTGCGCTGGAATTGATCATGATCCTATTGTGGCAGTCCGTCACTGCCATAATCGTTTGGCTGGACTGACGCGTCCACTCATTTTTATATCGAAAGGTGATCATGCAAATTAAAAACAATGTATTCATCGTGACCGGCGGTGCGTCCGGTTTGGGCGAAGGCACGGCCCGCATGCTGGCCCAACACGGCGGCAAAGTGGTGATTGCTGACATGCAAGATGAAAAAGGTCAGGCCATCGCTGCCGAATTGGGCGGTGTGTTCATGCATTGCGATGTGGCCAACGAAGAGAATGCCGCCGCCGTCGTGGCCAAAGCCCAAAGCTTGGGCAAGCTCTCTGGCTTGGTCAACTGCGCGGGCATCGCCACTGCCGAGCGCACCGTTGGCAAAACTGGCCCTCACCTGCTGGCTGGTTTTCAGCGCACCATCAACATCAACTTGGTGGGCAGCTTCAACATGATTCGCTTGAGCGCCCAGGCCATGAGCACCAATGAACCCGAAGCCACTGGCGAGCGAGGTGTCTTGATCTCCACCGCCTCTGTCGCCGCCTACGACGGCCAAATTGGCCAAGCGGCCTACTCGGCGTCCAAAGGTGGCATCGTGGGCATGACCTTGCCCATCGCCCGTGACTTGTCCAAGCTTGGCATTCGCAACATGACCATCGCCCCCGGCATCTTTGGCACCCCCATGATGTTCTCCATGCCCAAAGAGGTGCAAGAAGCTTTGGCCGCTGGTGTGCCTTTCCCCTCCCGCTTGGGCACCCCCATGGATTACGCCAAACTGGTGATGCACATTTTGGACAACGACATGCTCAACGGCGAAGTCATTCGCCTTGATGGTGCCATCCGCTTACCCCCGAAATAAGGAACAGACCATGAGAATCAGTCAAACCAAAGCACCCAGTGCCCTCCGTCATCGCCGTTTGAGCCTGCTCATTGGCGGTTTGCTGCTCGCCGGTGTTGCGCAAGCTCAACTGAGCGATGCCGACATGCCTGCCGTTCAACCTGAAGCCTCAAGCGGTTACCAGGCCAAACCAGGTTGGACCCTCAAAACGCGCGGCGTGTCTGCCGCCAACCCCTTGGCGGCCAAAGCCGGTCATGACATCTTGAAAGCGGGCGGCTCGGCGGTCGATGCAGCCATCGCAGTGCAGATGGTGCTCACCCTGGTGGAACCCCAGTCCAGCGGCATTGGTGGTGGCGCCTTCATGATTCACCACGATGGCAGCAAGTTGCAAGCTTATGACGGCCGTGAAACTGCCCCTAACCTGGCCCATGAAGAAATCTTCATGTTCAACAACGGTCAAACCATGTCGTTTGATGAGGTCGCAGCCGGTGGTCGTGCGGTCGGTGTGCCCGGTACTTTGCGCATGCTGGAAAAAGCACATGAGCAACATGGCAAATTGCCTTGGGCCAAGTTGTTTCAGCCTGCCATCACCTTGGCTGAGCAAGGTTTCAAAATCACGCCTCGCTTGCACGCGTTGTTGTTGGCCGACCGCCCTTTGCGCAAAGACCCGCAGGCCGCGCCCTACTTTTACAGGCCCAACGGCCAGCCCCTGCCGGTGGGCCATGTGCTGAAAAATCCTGGCTTGGCACAAACCTTCAAGGACATTGCCAAGGAAGGCGCAGATGCTTTTTACCAAGGCACGATGGCGCAAAACCTGATCAACAAGGTGCAACAACACCCCCTGAACCCTGGCCTGTTGAGCATGCGTGACATGGTCAATTACCGCCCCGTGGTGCGCGAGGCTTTGTGCTTCTCCCACACCACCAAGGCCAGCACCCCGGTGCAGGTCTGCGGCATGGGTGCGCCCAGCTCGGGTCTCTTGGCCATGGGTCAAATCATGGGCACCTTGGCGCAAACCAAAGCAGCCAACGACAGTGCCAAGGCCTGGAGTGAGCGCAACACCGTGGTACCCAGCGCCAACTGGCTGCACCACTACAACGAAGCAGCGCGTCTGGCTTTCGCGGACCGCGCTCTTTACGTGGCCGACCCCGACTTTGTCAAAGCCCCTGGCGGTGACTGGAACCACTTGTTGGCAGCCAGTTACCTGAAGGAGCGGGCCGCATTGATTGGTGACCAACGCATGGCCAACGCCAATGCAGGCACTCCCAGCGCTTCCAGCAAAGTGAGCTGGGGCTCCATGGCGGATCAAGTGGAGCACGGCACCAGCCAAATCAGCATCGTCGATGGCTTGGGCAACACCTTGTCCATGACCACTTCGATTCAAACTGTGTTTGGTTCGCGCATCATGGTGGGCAATGGCAAAAAGGGTGGCTTCTTGCTCAACAACCAGCTCACCGATTTCAGCTTCAACCCCAGAGATGCCCAAGGCCAATCGATTGCCAACCGGGTGCAAGCCAACAAACGTCCGCGTTCATCCATGAGCCCCACGCTGGTGTTTGAGCAAAACGCCAACGGCGAACGGGGTCAAGCGCTGGCCACCTTGGGCAGCCCAGGGGGTGCCATGATCATTCACTTCACGGCACAAAGCTTGTGGGGCATGCTGCATTGGGACCTGAATGCCCAGCAAGCCATCAACATGCCGCACTCGGGCATCACTGGCGCCAATGGTCCTTTGCTGTTGGAGTCCAACACCTTCCCAGCTGAAACCATGAGCGCCTTGAAAGCCAAAAACCATTTGGTGCTGCAACTCGACATGCCCAGCGGCTTGCAAGCCATCCAGCGTCAAAACAAGCAATGGTTTGGCGGTGCCGATCCTCGCCGTGAAGGTCAGGTGAACGGCGACTGATGGCATGGCCATTCCGCAAAGCTTTATCCAGGAACTGCTGGCCCGCGCCGATGTGGTGGAGGTGGTGGGTCGGTATGTTCAGCTGAAAAAAGGCGGCGCGAATTACATGGGACTGTGCCCGTTTCACGGTGAAAAGTCCCCGTCCTTCACGGTCAGCCCCACCAAGCAGTTTTTCCATTGCTTTGGTTGCGGCAAAAACGGCAACGCCATCGGTTTTTTGATGGACCATGGTGGCATGAACTTCGTCGAAGCGGTGAAAGATTTGGCGCAGTCCTGCGGCCTGCAAGTGCCTGAAGACGAGGCCGATCCAGCGGACCGTCAACGTGCGCAACAACAACGACAGCGCCAAGCCACACTGACCGACGTGCTGGAAAAAGCCGGTGAGTCCTACCGCAAACAACTGAAGACCTCCACCAAGGCCGTGGCCTATTTGAAAGGCAGGGGCCTGTCGGGTGACATTGCCAAGCAATTTGGGTTGGGCTATGCGCCAGAGGGCTGGCGCAGTTTGGCCAGCGTGTTTGCCGATTACCAAGACCCTTTGCTGGTCGAGTCAGGCTTGGTCATTGCCAATGCCGAGGAAGGCGAAGACGAAAAACGCTACGACCGTTTTCGCGACCGCGTCATGTTCCCAATCCGCAATGTCAAAGGCGAATGCATTGGGTTTGGTGGACGGGTCATGGGCGACGGCAGCCCCAAATACCTGAACTCACCCGAGACGCCGGTGTTCAGCAAAGGCCGCGAGTTGTATGGGTTGTTTGAGGCGCGCAGCGCTTTGCGCGACATGGGCTATGTGCTGGTCACCGAGGGTTACATGGACGTGGTGGCTTTGGCCCAACTGGGCTTTCCCAACGCGGTGGCCACTTTGGGCACGGCCTGCACCACCGACCATGTGCAAAAACTGTTTCGCTTCACCGATTCGGTGGTGTTCAGCTTCGATGGCGACGCGGCAGGCCGACGGGCTGCGCGCAAAGCCTTGGATGGGGCCTTGCCCTATGCCACCGATGTGCGCAATGTGAAATTTTTGTTCTTACCGCCTGAGCACGATCCCGACAGTTTCATCCGTGCGCATGGCGCAGAGGCCTTTGCCCGCTTGGTTTCAGACGCCACGCCGCTCAGCCGTTTTTTGATTGACGTCGCCCGTGAAGGCTGTGACCTTGACAGCGCAGAAGGCCGGGCCCTGTTGGCCTCCCAAGCCAAACCCCTGTGGATGGCGATGCCCGATGGCGTGCTGAAAACCCAACTGCTCAGCGAATTGGCCGACTTGGTGGGCATCGGCCACCGCGAACTGCAAAACCTTTGGCAAGGTGCCGCCAACCCCACCAACGCGCGTGTCCCCAGGGCATCCCTTGGCGCGGGCAATGCCAACAGCTTCAACAAACCTTTTGCACGATCTGGCCCTGCGCCCAGGGCTGTGGTGATGCGTCGCAAAGCGCCCAGCCGCCAGGACCGGGCCTTGCAAATTTTGTTCGCCGACATGCAGCAATGGGGCCAGTTGTCGCAGCACCAACAGCACATGCTGGTTGAGCTGCCGGCACCCCACGGGGTGTTGCTGACCTGGCTGGACCAACAGTGGCATGAACACGGCGTGCAACCATTGGCGGCGTTGCGTGAAGGTTTGCGTGGTCATGACGACGAGGCCACATTGGTCGGATTGATTGACGATGCACCGCCTGACCTCGACAACGACGCGGGCGAGTTGCAAAGCATCCTGTCTGGTTTGGAAAAAGCACAATTGGCTTCACAAATTGATGACCTCACCCGTCGCATGGCGTCAGACCCGGCAGCCTATGGGCAAATCAAGCAACTCAATGCACGCTTGGCGGCCTTGAAAAGTACCCCTCAGGTATAATCCACCGACCTGATTCAAGCGCGACAGCAACACCTCCGGATTCGGCCAACCGTGACACACAGCGCACGACCCGCCACCCACCGCAAGGACTGCACACCAAATGTTCGCCCAACAGCTTGTGTCCCCTCCATGAACGCTTTGCATCGCTTCCACTGAAGCGAGTTTTTTCTTTTGTTGCCCGAGGATTGACATGCCTGCCAAAAAACCAGCCGCCAAAACACCTGCCAAACCCGCTGCCAAAGCAGCGACCAAAACGGTGGCCAAACCGGTGGCCAAAAGCCCTGTCAAAGCCGCTGCCAAGCCAGCGGTCAAAGCACCTGTGAAAGCGGCTGCCAAGCCCGCTGCGAAAACCCCGATCAAAGCAGCTGCCAAAGCACCTGCCAAAGCCAGCGCTGAACGCGCCACCCCGCCCAAGAAAACAGCCAAACCTGCAGCCAAAGCCAAAGCCGCCAAAAAAGCCTTGCCCGAAGACGAAGACATCGTGGACTTGGAAGCTGAATTTGCCGAGGACACCTCGGCCAGCACTGAAAAGGTCAAACCCCTGCGCATGAAAATCAGCAAGGCCAAAGAACGCGCCTTGATGAAAGAATTCGGATTGGACGAAGCCGTTCTGTCGGAAGAAGACCTGGCCAAGCGCCGTTCACGTTTGAAAACCCTGATCAAACTGGGCAAAACACGCGGTTACCTCACGCACGGCGAAATCTCCGACCACTTGCCCGACAAGTTGGTTGACGCAGAAACCCTGGAAGTCGTGATCACCATGTTGAATGACATGGGTGTGCAGGTTTACGAGCAAACCCCAGACGCAGAAACCCTGCTGATCACCAACACCGGTCCCACCGTGGCCAGTGAAGAGGAAGCTGAAGAAGAAGCCGAAGCCGCCTTGTCCACCGTGGACAGTGAATTTGGCCGCACCACCGATCCCGTGCGCATGTACATGCGCGAAATGGGCACGGTCGAGTTGCTGACCCGCGAGGGCGAAATTGAAATTGCCAAGCGCATTGAAGGCGGTTTGATGGCCATGATGGAGGCCATCAGTGCCTCGCCTGCCACCATCGCCGAAATTTTGCGCATGGCCACAGACATCCGCGAAGGCAAGGTGGTCATCTCCACCATCGTTGACGGTTTCAGCAATGCCAACGAAGCCGATGACTATGTGGCCGAGGAAGACTTTGACGAATTTGACGACAGCGACGACGACGATGGCAAAGGCGGCTCCAAAGCGCTCACCAAAAAACTGGAAGAGCTCAAAGCCGAAGCGCTGACCCGCTTGGACCGCATGCAAGTGCTGTTCGACAAACTGCACAAAACATTCGACAAAGAAGGCTACGGCACACCCGCCTACTTGAAGACCCAAAAGGCCATCAGCGAAGAAATGATGACCATTCGCTTCACGGCTCGCACCATTGAAAAGCTCTGTGATTTGGTGCGCACCCAGGTGGACGATGTGCGCAAGAAGGAACGCGAACTGCGCCGCATCATTGTGGACCGCTGCGGCATGCCCCAAGAAATGTTCATTAAAGAATTCCCGGCCAACCTGCTCAACCTGAAATGGGTTGAGAAGCAATCGGCTGCTAGCAAAGCCTGGTCTGTCACCATGACCCGCAACATCCCAGCCATCCAAGAGCTGCAAACCAAATTGCTGGACATCCAAAACCGCGTGGTGGTCCCGCTGGCCCAGTTGAAAGACATCAACAAGCGCATGAACGAAGGCGAGCGTGCCTCACGCAACGCCAAAAAAGAAATGATCGAAGCCAACTTGCGCTTGGTCATTTCCATCGCCAAGAAATACACCAACCGTGGTCTGCAGTTCCTCGACTTGATCCAAGAAGGCAACATCGGTTTGATGAAGGCGGTGGACAAGTTTGAATACCGCCGTGGTTACAAGTTCTCCACTTATGCCACGTGGTGGATTCGCCAAGCCATCACCCGCTCCATCGCCGATCAGGCCCGCACCATCCGCATTCCCGTGCACATGATCGAAACCATCAACAAGATGAACCGCATCAGCCGCCAACACTTGCAAGAGTTTGGTTTTGAGCCCGATGCCTCTGTCTTGGCTGAAAAGATGGAAATGCCGGAAGACAAGATCCGCAAGATCATGAAGATCGCCAAAGAGCCGATCTCCATGGAAACACCCATTGGCGACGACGACGATTCGCACCTGGGCGATTTCATCGAAGACGGTGCCAACACAGCGCCTATCGAAGCCGCCATGCAAGCCGGCTTGCGCGATGTGGTCAAGGAAATCTTGGATGGCTTGACACCTCGTGAAGCCAAGGTGCTGCGCATGCGTTTTGGCATCGAGATGGACAACGACCACACCTTGGAAGAAGTGGGCAAGCAATTTGACGTGACACGCGAGCGTATTCGTCAAATAGAAGCCAAGGCACTGCGCAAACTCAAGCACCCCAGCCGTTCTGACAAGCTGCGCAGTTTCATCGACACCCTGTGAGCTCACTGAACAACCGGCATGGCATCCTCGCCATGTCGGCTGCGATGCTGAGCTTTGTGCTGAATGATTCGCTGACCAAATTGGTCAGTGCGTCCATGGGGGCACCCCAACTCATATTTCTGCGAGGTTTGCTGGCCTCTGTCGGCTTGGTGCTGCTGGCGGTCACGGTCATCAAACTCCCCCCGTGGCGAGACACCTTGGGTTACATCGGTCACAAATGGGTGTTCATCCGTTCTTGTTTAGACGGCATGGCCAGCTTGGTGTATTTGAGCGCCATGTTCAACATGCCCTTGGCCAATGCCACTGCCATCAACATGTCCACCCCGTTGCTGATTGCCCTGTTTGCAGCTTTGATGTTGGGCGAGCGGATCCGCGGTCGTCACTGGGGCATCATCGGTGTCGGCTTCATGGGCGTGTTGATGGTGGTGCAACCGCAAGCCGATGGTTTCAATGCCTGGGGCTGGGTGGCCTTGGCAGGCACCATGTTCCATGCCTTGCGCGACTTGAGTGTGCGCCACATCCCAGACCATGTGCCGTCCATCATGGTGACCTTGGGCACCGCAATCACCGCCACCTTGATGGCGGGCATCTGGGCGCTGTGGCACCCCTGGCAGTCCGTCACTTGGACAGAATGGGCCTTGATGACAGGGGCCGCGGTGTTTTTGAGCATCGGCTATTTCTTGCTGATCAAAGCCACCCGCATAGCCGACATGACGGTCATCGCACCATTTCGCTACATGGGCTTGCTGACCGCCGTGATCATCGGGTTTGTCGTCTGGGGCGATGTGCCCAATGCCTTGGCATGGGTGGGCATGGCCTTGTTAGCAGGCGCTGGTATCTGGATGATCAAAGACCTGCCGCCCCGCCAGTGACACACCGGGTTTATTCGGCAGGGCCAATGTGCAAAGACAACTCGGCCACGCCCTGCACCCGACCGGTGATCTTGTCGCCAGGCACCACCGCACCCACACCCTCGGGGGTGCCGGTGTAAATCAAGTCGCCAGGCTGCAAGTGGTAGAACAAAGACAAGTCGGCGATGATTTCGCGCACATTCCAAATCAACTTGTTCACATCAGATGACTGCTTGGTTTGACCATTCACTTCCAAAGCAATCGCACCGCTGTCGATGATCTGGCCTTCCATGGGAACGATGGATGTGCACACCGAACCCTGTTCAATGTCTTTGCCCAAATCCCAGGGGCGTCCCTTGTCACGTGCCACAAGTTGCAAATCACGGCGGGTCATGTCCAAACCGGCGGCATAGCCATAAATGATGCTGTGTGCTTGCGCTTGGCTGACCCTGAAACCAGGTTGGCCAATGGCCACCACCATCTCCATTTCAAAATGGAAATTGCTGGTCTCGGGTGGATAAGCCATGGTGGAGCCACTGTCGAGCAAGGTTTGCGGCGCTTTGGTGAAGTAGAAAGGACGCTCAACAGATTTGTCCACGGGCTTGCCCATTTCCACGGCGTGGGCGTGGTAGTTGCGACCCACGAAGAACAGCCGGTTGATCGGGAAACGCTCGGTTTTGCCTTCGATGGCCAAGGACTGAACGGCGGGAGGATTGAAAAGGTAAGTTGTCATGTTGTCTTTCAAAGAAAAAATAAACGTCTTGGCGAACCTCGAGGGCAACGTCATGGCGAACCTCGAGGGCAACGTCATGGTGAACCGCGAGGCGCGAAGCGACGAAGCGGGAAGCCATCTCATGGATCGCCAAGGCGTTCGCCCTCGCGATACAAGAAGTTTCAGCCTCGGTTCTCGTACACACCGAGTTTGCGGTGCAGTGGCGACTCGTCTGCGATGAACACAAAAGAAGCTTTGTCTGCATGCCCATTGGTGAGCGTCACGGCCTCATAACCAGGCGCGCAACAGGTGTCGGCTTCCACCAGCGTGAAGCGCTGATCGACGATCTGCGCTTGCACGGTGCCCTCGATCACATGGAACACCTGAGCAGGTGAACGCGCAGGCAAACGCAAGCTTTGACCGGGGCGCAACATGAGGGCATAAAAGCCCAAGATGTTTTCAGCATCCGCACCGGTTTCAGGGTTGATGTAGGTGACTTGCACAGTCTCCAAGTCCGGGTCATCAGCCGCCATGCCCTCCAGTGCTGCTTTGGCATCGGTCCAGGCATAGCGCAGCATGGGGTAGGCCTTCTTGCTGCGCTCGAACACCTTGGTGGGGGCCACGCCGCCATGGGCATATTGCTGTTGGCTTTGACCTGCTCGAATGGTTTGACGATCGCCATTCACATGGTAGGACGCCTCCATGTAGTAGACCAAGGGCAGGTCCAACACATCCAGCCAAATGACCGGGTCGGTGCCATCATGGCCATGCTCATGCCACAAACCCGTGGGGGTGAGGATCAGGTCGCCTCGGCTCATGGGGCATTTCTCACCATCGACCGTGGTGTAAGCCCCCTCGCCTTCCACGATCATGCGCACTGCATTGGGGGTGTGTCGATGGCTGGGTGCCCACTCACCGGGCATCAGCAATTGCATGCCCAAATACATGGCGGCACTGGCTTGCATTTTGTCCAAACCGTGACCCGGGTTGGCCAACACCAACACACGTCGCTCTGCTTTTTCGATGGGTGTCAACTCGCCGGCTTTGAGCAACAAAGGCTTGATCGAGCTGTAGGGCCAATGTGTGGGCTTGGTTTGGCGTGTGGGAATGTTGGGCGGCAAGACCCCGCGCAAACTGGGCCACAAAGGCACCAAATTCAAATCGCGCAGATCTTGCACATAGTCTTGGGGCAGGTCTTCCAAGCGACCCAGTTCATGCGACATGGTGTTTCCTTTGAAGGGTGTTCATGCTCAGGCCATGTTCACCAGAACACGGTTGTTCTCGATGCGAATCGGGTAGGTGCGAATATCCTCGGTCAAAGGCGCACACATGGCTTTGCCAGTGCAGACATCAAACTTGCCTTGGTGCAAAGGGCATTCGATTTCACGGCCTTCTAAAAAACCGTCACTCATGCGGGCAGCGCCGTGGGTGCACAGGTTGGACGTGGCGAAGATGTCGCCCTCCACTTCATACAGGGCAATTTCTTGGCCATTCACGGTGACGGCAGTCACATCCGCTTCAGGCACGGCATCAACCGCGATCACGTCAATCCAGTTGTCAGACATGGGGTGTTCCTCAGATGGGGTAGATGATGGAGTTGGCAATCATTTCGCTGTCATACACGCACAAGCGTGATTGCAATTTCAAACCGTCGGGCGTGCGCACAATCACATCGCGGTAAAAACCCACACTCAACACAGTGGACTCGCCGTCGAACTTGGTGCGAATGACCGTGTAATTGGCTTCAGAGTGTATGCGGGCACCGTCACCTTCCACCGACAACACGCGCGGTGTGCCCACAATGTGCCGTTGGTAATAAGGGTCGTGGTAGAGGGTTTCTTTCACGCCATACACACGGTCTTTGATCATGGCTTTGCTCTCCAATGCCAGCAGGCACAACGGCAAGCCTTGCTCAAAGTTTTCGCGGGGTTGCAAACGGTAGGTGCCTTCTTCCACGAAAAATTCAGGCCACCGCTCCCACTCGGCCGAGTCACAAGCCATGGCGTAGTCGCTGTAGAGATTGAGCAACTCGAAATAATGTTTGAAATCAATCATGTTCATTCCCCCATCACTTTGCGCCAGTAGTTGTACATGCCGCGAATCAGCGTCTCGGTCACCATGTGGTCGGTGTCTTCGATGGCATGGCCACCCATTTCCACCACGGTGCGGTGGGCTGGTTTTTGCTCGAAGCCTTGTTGCGACCATTCAATCACTTCGCCGTCATCGGCCGACACAAAGCCCGCAGGCCCGAACAAATTGGCTTGGATCAAGCGACGCTCTTCCATCTCAGGCGTGTCGTCTTCAAAACCAAAGTGGGTCCACACAAAGTCAAAGGACCCGTGGCCATTCGGTTGGATGTGCCGAGTGGACACACTGTTGACCTGTTGTTGAATGATCAGGCTGGGGAAGATGGTGGTCATCACCGCTGTCGGGCCGTTCCACCAGGCCTCAGGCACGATGTCCAACAAACGGTTGTCATTCAGAGTCATGGTGTCTTTGAAACTGTCTACACCGCCGACCACATCTTCGTTTTTGCCGCCTTGACCGCGGGTGGAAATCATGGCGGCATGGCGGAAATGCGCGTCCATTTTCAATTCCGACTTGTTGTCTGCGCGCCAGAGACCGAAGGTGGAAAACCAGGTGTGCAACAGACCGGGGTGGTAAGGGTCTTTGATGTTCTCTTGCATCAGCTTCCAGTTGCCTGGAATGCGTTGGCGGCGATAGCCCAAGATCTTCAACTTGCGGCCATTGAAAGTACGGTCAAAGTACGCCAAGATGGTTGGGCCGAAAAATTCTTCCAAAGGTTCGATGTCGTGGTCGAAAGAGGCAAACACCACGCCGCCTCTGGTCGCGACTTTCAATTTGGTCAAGCCGTGTTCTTCCACTTTGAAATCTTTGGGCATGCCGCCGTTGATCTTGCCATCTTGTTTGACACCACGGCGAAACGGCACGCCTTGCAAGTCGCCTTTGACGCTGTAATTCCATTGGTGATAGGGGCAGAGAAAGTCTTTGGCATTGCCATGTCGCTCACGGCAAAAACGCATGCCGCGATGGGCGCAGACGTTCTCCACCACGTTGATGCTGCCATCCGGGTCGCGCACCATGATGACCGAACGCTCGCCCACCACGGTGCGTCGGAAATCGCCCGGGTTGGGAATTTCAGCTTCCAAGCCAACATAGCACCAGTGGTTGTTGTAGAAAAACTTGTCCAATTCCTCTTTGTACAAGTCCTCTCGTGTGTAAGCCCAAAAAGGAATGCGGCTGGTGCCCTCGCCTTCCCACTGGGGGTCTGTTGGAAACACGGTTGATGTGCTCATGTGGTTGCTCCTGACTGATCAAAGACCCGATGGGTAAAACGCATCGGCGTGGATGTGGGAAGGTGCCATGCCCAGCCGGCGGGCCAAGGCATCCAAGGCTTCCACCATGGCGGGTGCGCCACAGAAATAGCCTGCAAAATCTTGCAAGTTCGGCAGGTCTTTCGCGATGGCGTCTGTCACCAAGCCGCTGCGCTGACCTTTGGCAACGTCACCGGTGGCGACCACGATGTGGACCTGCATCTGGCCGTGTTCGTGCGCCAAGCGTTGCAAACGCTCAGCATCGTAAAGATCGTCGCCACTGCGCACACCAAAGTACAGATGAATCGGGTTGTGCATGCCCGCGGCCATGGCACCCCGCACGATGGACAAGACGGGCGCCAAGCCAGTACCGCCGCCCACGCACAACATCGGGCCTGTGTGTTTTTGTCTCAAATAAGCCGTTCCCATGGGGCCACTGATGCGCACGGCGTCCCCGACGGCCAAGGTGTTGAACACATGGTCGGTGACCCTGCCACCGGGCACCAGGCGGATTTGAAACTCCATCTCTTCATCGTCTGGTAAACCTGCCCATGAATAAGGCCGCACATGGTCGGAGGTGAATTGCACACTGGCGTATTGACCGGGTGAAAACGCCATGGGCTTGGCAGGTTTGATGCGCAAGCGACGGATGTCATGGGTCAGGTGCTCGATGGCCAGCACCGTGCCTTTGATGATCTTGGCGGGATGGGCAATCACCTCGTCCATGTCTGGAATTTCAATCGTGACACTTTCGGTCAACACCGACTGACAAGCCAGTACATGGTCATCAGCACCCATCATGGGCCGCCCGTTTTCAGGCCCACTATGCCGCACCGATCCGCTCACCACCTTGCATCGACAGGTGCCGCAACGCCCGGACATGCAGCTGTAGGAAATTGGCACCGCGTTGGCCCTCAACACGTCCAGCAGGTTTTGGCCGCTTTGGATGTCGAGTTGTTGATTGCCAGGCTGTAGAGTCAATTCCATCGATCAGGTCCATTCTTTAAATGACTGAAGCGATTGTGGGGAGCCAAGCTTTATAAGTAAACATATGAGCACGAATAAATACTATCAATTTCGTGAATAATACTGCCCATGGATTTGCGACAAATCGACCTCAACCTCTTGGTGATTTTCAACCAGTTGCTGCGCGACCGGCGTGTCTCGTCCACAGCCGACAAACTGGGCCTGTCCCAGCCCGCCGTCAGCAATGCACTCAAGCGCCTGCGCGTGCTGCTGAAAGATGATTTGTTTGTGCGAACGTCGCGCGGCATGGAGCCCACGCCCTACGCCATGCATTTGGTGGAACCGATTGGCTATGCCCTGGGCACGTTGGAAAACGCCCTCAACCAACGTGACAGCTTCGACCCCCTGACCAGTGAACGTGTGTTCACCTTGAGCTTGACCGACATTGGTGAGATTTACTTTATGCCCACCCTCATGGAAACCTTGTCCAAGGTGGCACCCCATGTGCGGGTGCAAACGCTTCGCCACAACGAAGGCCGCTTGCGAGAAGACATGGAAGCGGGCAATGTCGATCTCGCTGTGGGCTTGCTGCCCAGTTTGACCACCGGCTTTTTCCAACGCCGCTTGTTCAAGCAACGCTATGTCTGCATGTTTCGCAAAGGCCATCCCCAGGCGAAAAATCCCATCACGCTGGAGCACTACAAAAGCCTGCCCCATGTCGGCATCACCTCGGTGAACACGGGCCATGGCGAAGTGGATGAATGGATGCTGAAAAAAGGCATCCATCGACAGATGCGCCTGCAAGTGCCGCACTTCGTCGCCGTGGGTCACATCTTGCAAAGCTCAGACCTGATTGCCACTGTGCCAGAGCGTTTCGCCCAGCGCTGCGAGGGCCCTTTCCAATTGGTCACATCACCGCTGCCCGTGAAACTGCCGGACATCACCATCCATTTGTTTTGGCACGGCAAGTACAACCGCGATCCGGCCAATATGTGGCTGCGTCAAATGATGGTGGACCTGTTCACCGATAAAGCTTAGAAATTTTCGGTATCGACTTCGCTGCTGGCCTGCGCGTTATAACGTTGACCCTTGACTTTGTCTTGGTTGATGGCTTGGTTCAAACGCGTCAACACCTCGGCAGAGAGTGGCAAGTTCAAAGCCCCCATGTTGTCTTTCAAATGGTCGATGCGCGACGTTCCTGGAATGGTGACGATGTGCGGCGCTTGGTGCAGCACCCAAGCGATGGCCAGTTGTGCGGGGGTGCAACCGAGTTCTTGCGCGATCTGAACGTAATCGTGGAGCAATTGAAGGTTGTGCGGGTAATGCTCGGCGTTGAAACGCGGCGAGGTGTGACGCCAATCGGTGGGTGACAAACTGCTGATGTCATGCAGGTCGTTGCACAAGAACTTGCGCGCCAAGGGACTGAAAGACACAAAAGCCACGCCCAGATCGGCACAGGCCTTCAGCACCGCGATTTCAGGGTTGCGTGTCCACAAGGAGTATTCGGTTTGCAAGGCTGCAATCGGGTGTTCGCGGTGGGCTTTGCGCAAGGTGTCGGCAGACACTTCAGACAAACCAATGCTGCGGATTTTGCCGGCACGCACCAAGTCAGCCAAGGCACCCACACTCTCCTCAATCGGCACACGCTTGTCCCAACGGTGCAGGTAATACAGGTCAATCACATCGGTGTTGAGGCGGCGCAAACTGTCGTCGCAGGTGGCTTTGATGGTGTCGGGTCGTCCGTCAATGACACGTACTTTTTTGCCATCCCCGTTGACATCCACACCCTGCATGCCGCATTTACTGGCCAAGGTGAAACGGCTGCGGTGCTTGGACAAGGCCTTGCCAATGATTTTTTCGCTTTCGCCAAAACCATAGAGCGCAGCCGTATCGAAAAAATCGACGCCTTCATCTAACGCGGTCAACAGCAAACGCTCAGCTTGGTCGAAAGAAGGCGGTGGACCATACACCACACATATGTTCATGCAACCCAGACCAATCGGGTTGACTTGAAAAGGGCCCACAGCGCGCTGGCTCATGACAGTTGCAACTCCAAGTCGTGCAGCACTTGGTAGCAAGGCAGCACCTGCGCCACGCTGGCATTGGGTTCACGGCCTTCACGGATGGCCGCAAAAAACTCGCGGTCTTGCAACTCGATGCCGTTCATGGACACCGCCACCTGGGACACATCCAATTTTTCTTCCTTGCCGTTGAACAAGTCGTCGTAACGAGCGATGTACGTGGCCGTGTCCCCGATGTAGCGGAAGTAGGTGCCCAAGGGACCGTCGTTGTTGAAGCTGAGGGACAAGGTGCAAATCGCGCCATTGGCAGCTTGCAACTGGATGCTCATGTCCATGGCAATGCCCAGTGTGGGGTGGATGGGGCCTTGGATGGCGTTGGCCTTGACCACAGGACTGCCTGCTTGGTAAGCGAATAAATCCACAGTGTGCGCCGCGTGGTGCCACAACAGGTGATCGGTCCAGCTGCGCGGTTGACCCAGGGCGTTCATGTTGGTGCGACGGAAAAAATAGGTTTGCACATCCATCTGAAACACATTGAACTGTCCCGCTTGGATTTGCTGATGCACATACTGGTGGCTGGGGTTGAAGCGACGGGTGTGTCCGCACATCGCCACCATACCGGTTTGCTGCTGCAGGGCCACCACTTCTGCGCCATCCTTGTAGACATCGCACAAGGGAATTTCCACCTGAACATGCTTGCCAGCTTTCAAACACGCGATGGATTGCGACGCATGCATTTGCGTGGGCGTGCACAAAATGACCGCGTCCACTTCCTTGATGGCCAAGCTGTCGTTCAGATTGGTGGTCACATGGGCAATGCCGTACTTGTCAGCCACCTCTTGGGTTTTGCCCAATTCGCGTCCTATCAAGGACACCACTTCCACGCCGTCGATGAGCTTGATGCCGTCCAAATGCTTGATACCGAATGCGCCTGCGCCTGCCAGAGCTACTTTGATTGTCATGCTGATGCCTGTTGAGATTGGTGGTTGAAGAGTTTAATGAATTCGAAGATTGCTTCAGCCCTGCGGGCTTCGCAATGACAAGGTCGTCATCGCACTTACTGTCATCGCGAGGCACGAAGCGATCATGTTGTCATCGCGAGGGACGAAGCGATCAAGCCCTGCCAAAGCGACTGGGCTTCCAGCGCCATGTCGGTGTCAGCATTTTTGGCATCCGCACCTGCGCTCAGTTGCACCATCACCAACTGCAAGTCGGGTGCGACAAACATGAACTGACCATAAACACCGATGAGCGCAAAGCGCCTGGGCCGACCCGGGAAGGTCCAACAATGCAAGCCATACCCCAGCTGCGGCGTGGCCACGCCTGGGTGAAACGCGGCGGGGTGCTGCTCCCAATCGGTGGCTTGGTGCAAAAACGCTTTGGGCACCACCTGCTTCCCTGTGTCAGGTCGCAAGCCTTCATGGGCCAGCAACACGCCTAATCGCGCATAGTCGCTGAGCGTGGCGCAAAAGCTGCCACTGGCCCGCACCACGCCAAAGCGGTCTTGCAGCCACAAGGCTTGATCGGCTGCGCCCATGGCTTGCCACAGGTGTTGGCTGGTGTAGGTGGCCAAATCTTGCTGCATCACGGTTTGGAAAATCAAGGACAACACCGATGTTTGGGCACTGGCATAAGCGAACCGCTCACCATCGGCCGCATCGCGCTCACGCATCAGGTGTGCGGCTGCGGCAATGCCCTCGTTGGCAGAGATGCGGCTGAACAAGGCGGTGTCGCCCTGCCCGTCGTAACGGTCTTCAAATTTCACGCCAGACGACATGTGCAGCAACTGCCGGATGCTGGCTTCGCCGTAGACACTGCCTTTCAAGGCAGGAACCAAGGCATCGGCTCGTACATCCAACGAGGGAAATAGCTGGTCTTCCATGGCCTTGCCAAACGCCAAGGCGGTGATGGATTTGGCAAACGAGTGACCCAAGAAACGCATACCGGGTGTGCGCTGGTATTGGTAGGCCTCGAACACACGTTGCCCACCCTGCACCACCATCAAACCCATGACGCGTTGGCGTGACAGGTAATCCGCCAAGCTGAGTGGCTGGCCCTTGTGGGTGTAGCGAAAGTCTTTGGTGAAAGTCTCTGACTGGCTAGAAACTGGTAATGGCATGACATGACTGCTGGCCGCCAAACGCGCCATGCGGCCAGGCGAAAAATCAATGTCGTTCATTCGGCTGAACGAACCCACACGCACTGATTCATCGAAAAAATAATTCTGCGCCGTGCCCACCGGGTAGCCGCTGTGGCGACCCAGGAGGTCTTCATCCGGTGCAGGACGTGTGGGTGTGTACAAGCGGAATTAAGCGTTTTCCAAAATCAAATGCCCCACCGCCGTGTTGCTGGCGGGCACATGGTAGAAACGATGGGCCACATGAGGCTGCGCTTTGCCTTCATTCACGTCACTCATGGCGCCGCGTGCAATCAGCCACATCACCAACTCGATGCCCTCACTGCCCGCTTCGCGCACATAGTCGATGTGCGGTTTTTGGGCCAATGCAGCAGGGTCAGCGATGAGTTGGTCCAAAAATGCGTTGTCAAAATCTTTGTTGATCAGGCCTGCGCGGGGTCCTTGCAGTTGGTGGCTCATGCCACCTGTGCCCCAAATTTGAACATTCAAATCTGCATCAAAGCTTTTCACCGCTTTGGCAATCGCCTTGCCCAAGTTGAAGCAACGCTGACCAGAGGGCACAGGGTACTGCACCACGTTCACCGCAAAGGGAATGACCGGACAAGGCCATGCCTCGGCTTGACCGCACATCAGCGACAAAGGCACGGTGAGGCCGTGGTCCACATCCATTTTGTTGACGATGGTGAGGTCGAAGTCCTGCTGGATGACCGACTGCGCAATGTGCGAGGCCAACTCGGGGTGACCCTGCACCGTCGGCACAGGGCGTGGGCCCCAGCCTTCATCAGCAGGCGTGTACTGCGCGGCCGTGCCAATCGCGAATGTGGGGATCATGTCCAAGCTGAACGCAGTGGCGTGGTCGTTGTAGACCAAGAAGATGACGTCAGGCTGGTTGTCCTTCATCCATTGCTTGGAGAATTCGTAACCTTTGAACAGCGGTTGCCAGTATGGCTCAGCGGTTTTGCCCAGGTCGATGGTCGCGCCAATGGCAGGCACGTGCGAGGTGTAAACCGATGCAGAAATGTGTGCCATGTCTCTTATGCCTTTGCTGCTTTGCCTTGGGGTTGACGGTGCGCTTGTGCGTCACCGTCTTCACCGATGTACCGATTGCCCTCGACCGAGCGGCCACCGCCGACCATCATGGCGCGGTATTCGTCCTCGGTCATGCCGGTCATGCTGCCCGCCATTTGCTGGAAACTCTTGCCATCGGTGGCACCGATCTTGGCCAAGAAATAAATATTGCCACCGGTGCGGATGCACCAGTTGAGGTCGCGAGCCAACACCGCTTGTTTTTGCTCTTCGGTCATGGCCCATTCATCGAGGTAAGCGCGTTCATTGGCTTTGAATCGTGCACGGTTGTCGGCTTTCATGAGCGACATGCAAAACTGATTGAGCCAGTAGCCTTTGCGCGATTGCTCGGTGTCAAAAATGGTGGTGCCGGGCACATCCAGATAGGGTTTGTCTAAAGCCATGTTTCAAAACTCCTGATTAACCGTCGTTGCAGTTTGTCATTCATTGTCATTGCGAGGAGCTGTCATTGCGAGGAGCGTAGCGACGAAGCAAACTGACGAAGCAAACCAGATTGCTTCGCTGCGCTCGCAATGACGGGGAGCTTCGCGGCGCTCGCAATGACGGGGAGTGCTTCGCTTCGCTCGCAATGACGTCATGTTTGCGCCCAATACAAACGGTTGGGGTTGTCCACCAGCAACTTGCGCTGCAACTCGGCTGTGACTGCAATGTGCGGAATGAAGTCGACCAACAATCCGTCATCGGGCATGTGGTCTTTCAAGTTGGGGTGAGGCCAATCGGTGCCCCACAACACGCGATCAGGGAATGTCTCCACCACACGGCGTGCAAACGGCACCACGTCTTGGTAGGCCTGTTGCTCGCCATGCAAAGCCTTGGGGCCGCTGATGCTCAAACGCTCGGGGCAAGACACTTTGCTCCAGACATTGTGATGCTCGCGCATGAACTTCATGAACAAACTGAACTCAGGGCCTTCCACGGGCTGCTGCACATTGGGTCTGCCCATGTGGTCCACCACCACGGTGGTGGGCAATGCCGTGAAGAAATCCCACAACTCGGGCAAGTCCACCGCTTCAAAGTAAATCACCACATGCCACCCCCATGCTTGGATGCGCTGGGCTATTTCCATCAACTCGTCTTTGGGGGTGAAATCGACCAAGCGTTTCACGAAGTTGAAGCGCACACCGCGTACACCGGCGTCGTGCATGTCTTGCAGCGCTTGGTCAGACACATCGCGCTTGACCGTGGCAACCCCTCTGGCTAGCCCGTTCGAGTGACGCAGTGCGTCCACCAGGGCGCTGTTGTCGGCACCATGGCAGGTGGCTTGCACGATCACGTTCTTCTCAAAACCCAAATGGTCGCGCAAGGCGAACAACTGGTGTTTGGAAGCGTCGCAAGGTGTGTATTTGCGCTCAGGCGCATAGGGGAATTCAGTGCCTGGGCCAAACACATGGCAGTGCGCATCCACGGCTCCAGCGGGCAAGACAAAGCGCGGCTTGGCGGGGCCGTCAAACCAATCGAGCCAACCGGGTGTTTTTTCAAATGAACCAGAGGTGGGTTTCATGGCTTCAATCGATGTATTTCAAACCAGCCTTGGCCAGTGATTCGCGCATGTTGTACATGTCGAGGCCCAAGACACCCGAGGCCAATTTGGCGCGCTTCTCACCTTCCAATGCCTCGCGAGCTGCAGCGGCGTCGGCCACCTGTTGCGCGATGCTGGCAGGCACCACCACCACGCCATCGTCATCGGCCACGATGGCGTCGCCTGGGTTGACTGCAGCACCCGCGCAAACGATGGGCACATTCACTGAACCCACTGTGGCTTTGATCGTGCCTTTGGCGCTGATGGCACGGCTCCAAACGGGAAAGCCCATGGCTTCCAGTTCGACCACATCGCGCACACCTGCATCGATGATCAGGGCTCGCGCACCACGCGCTTGAAACGAAGTGGCCAACAAGTCGCCAAAGTAACCATCGGTGCAGGGCGCGGTGATGGCCGCCACCACGATGTCACCCGGCTGAATTTGCTCGGCCACCACATGCATCATCCAGTTGTCACCTGGGTGCAGCAGCACGGTGACAGCTGTGCCCGAAACACGTGCACCTTTGTAAATGGGGCGCATGATGGTGTGCATCAGTCCCAAGCGCCCCATGGCTTCGTGGACCGTGGCCACGCCATAAAGCCCAAGTTGCTCCACCGCGCCACGCTCAGCGCGTTGGATGTTGCGTTTCACTGTGCCCAAGGGGTAATGCATGTCAAAGGCCTTTCTGTTTCAAACGTGCGTCTAACCGTGGGAACACGCGGCGCACATTGGCTTCATAAATCTGGTGGCGGTCGTCGTGGCTCAGCAAGGTGCTGGCTTGGATGTAGCGTTTGGTGTCGTCGTAATAGTGGCCGGTTTGCGGGTCAATACCACGCACCGCGCCAATCATCTCGGAGGCGAACAACACGTTTTTCACGGGGATGACTTTGTTCAGCAAGTCGATGCCCGGCTGATGGTAGACACAGGTGTCAAAGAAAATATTGTTGAGCAAATGCTCTTCCAACAAAGGCTTTTTGAGTTCTTGCGCCAAACCTCTGAAACGCCCCCAGTGGTAGGGCACGGCTCCACCACCGTGAGGAATGAGGAACTTCAGGGTGGGAAAGTCTTTGAACAAATCGCTGGTCAAACACTGCATGAAAGCAGTGGTGTCCGCGTTCAAATAATGCGCACCCGTGGTGTGGAAACAAGCATTGCAACTGGTTGACACATGGATCATGGCGGGCAAGTCATGCTCCACCATTTTTTCGTAGATGGGGTACCAATGGCGGTCACTCAAAGGCGGTGAGGTCCAATGCCCGCCAGAGGGGTCGGGGTTCAGGTTGATGCCCACCGCACCGTATTCCTTGACGCATTTTTCAAGCTCTGGAATGCAGGTGGCCGGGTCGACACCGGGGGACTGCGGCAGCATGGCCACCGGCACAAAGTGGTCGGGGAACAAGGTGGACACCCGGTAACAGAGTTCATTGCAAATCGCTGCCCAGGTGCTGGAAACATGAAAGTCGCCAATATGGTGGGCCATGAAAGAAGCACGTGGCGAAAACAAGGTGATGTCACTGCCCCGCTCTTTCATCAACTTCAGTTGATTGGTCTCGATGCTATGGCGCAAATCGTCGTCGCTGATCTGCAAGTCAGCGGCTTTAGGCATGACCGAAGGGTCTTTGATGCCCGCAATTTGTTGGTTGCGCCAATCTTCCAAGGCCTTGGGGGCCGTGGTGTAGTGGCCGTGGCAGTCGATGATCAAACTCATGGGGTCTCTCCTGAATTCCAAATGTGTGCAGGCACCATGGCCTCGCCGCGCATGATGAGCCTGGCTGTGCGCAGCAGGGCGGCTTGGGTCACCTCTTGACCACCGGGCAGCTCGGGGGCTGCGCGTGTTTGCAAAGCCACGCTGAACTCGCCAGTGGGGTGTTCCACCGACAAAGCCTGGTGTTCGCCCGGCTGCATAACCGCCACGCCTTCGCACACCGAGCCTTGCAACACGCAAGCCGTGCCCACGGTCACCGCGGCCAACACGCCAATCGCGTCGTGGCACACATGCGGAATGAAGCTGCGGGTGGTCAAGGCGCCGCCCTTCACGGGTGGCGCGATCAAGGTCATCTTGGGGTGGTTTTTGGTGCTGACATCGCCCAAGCCCATCAAGACCGATACCTGCAAACGCAAAGCCTCGATGCGGGTTTTGAGTTCGGTGTCGGCATTCATCGCATCCACCGATTCATAGCCTGTGCGCCCCATGTCCAAGGCTTTGAACAGCACCAAGGGCATGCCGTTGTCAATGCAAGTGACGTCAATGTCAAAAGGCTCAAAGCCTTGCAAGCTGTCTGTTGGCACCACTCGCACACGGTCTTTCACCTGACCGGTGGGCAACAAGCCGCTGCACACCGAGCCTGCGGTATCCAAAAAATTGATGGTGATGGGCGCTGAAGTGCCAGGTGCGCCGTCGATGCGTGCGTCCCCTGTGTCGGCCACAAAACGATGACCATCAGAACCCAAAGGTGTTTGCACAGTGATGTCGCATTGCATGTCGGTGTTCAAGGTCAACACCCGCAAGGTGGTGCTGTCTGCCGTGGCATGCACCATGCCAGAACTGAGGGCAAAAGGCACCACAGCGGCCAGCATGTTGCCGCAATTGGGCGTGGTGTCCACCGTGTCTTTGTCGGGTTGCAACTGGGCAAATAAAAAATCCAAGTCCACACCGGGTGTGGTGCTGGGTCGCACGATGCCCACCTTGCTGGTGAGCGGGTGTGCGCCACCCAGGCCATCGATTTGCCGTTTGTCGGGTGAACCCATGATGGACAACAACACACGGTCACGCGTGGCTTTGTCGCTGGGCAAATCGGCTTCGTTGAAAAAGGGTCCTTTGGACGTGCCGCCACGCATGTACATGCAAGGCACGGCGTGGGGAGGCAGCGAACGGTTGTTCATCTCGTGGATCTCAGTAAACAAAACGGTGACTGAACATGAGTGCAGGCTCGAACACGGCCATCAGAATGCTTGCGAAGGCCAGGTAAGGTCCAAAGGGAAATGCCTGATCGGACGCCAAGCTGCCTCGCCAACGCATCACCAAGGCCATCAGCACGCCCAACAAAGAGGCCACCAATACGACCGCTGGCAAGGCCAACCAACCCAACCATGCGCCCAGTGCCGCCAACAATTTGAAGTCCCCCTGACCCATGCCCTGTTTGCCGGTGATGAGTTTGAACACCGCTTGAACCACCCACAAGGACAGGTAGCCCGCCACAGCGCCCCAAAGGCTGTCGGTCAAACCCACGTTGATCCAGCCCAAGGCCGACAACACCATGCCGATCCACAACAAGGGCAAGGTCATGGAGTCTGGCAACAACATGGTGTCTGAGTCGATCAGTGCCAATGCCAACAAGACCGTGCCAAAGCCCGACCAAGCCAATGCAGCCGGACTGACGCCCCAATGTGCAGCACACCAAGCCCACCACGCGGCCACCGTCAATTCGACAAAGGGATAGCGCCAGGACACCTTGGCATGGCAATGGTGACAACGCCCTTTGAGCCACAAAAAACTCAGCACGGGCACCAAATCCCTGGCACGCAATGGTGTCATGCAGTGGGTGCAATGCGAAGCGGGTGAAGACAAATTGAAAGTCTGCCGAGCAGGGACGGTGTGGCCTTGGAATTCAGCCACTTCGTCTTCCCACTGTCGGTGCAACATCACGGGCAAGCGCCAGATGACCAGGTTCAAAAAACTGCCGAATTGCAAGCCCAGGCAGGCAGCACACACCATCCAAATCCAGGGATAGGTTTGCAGCAACTCCATGTTTCAAACCTTGTCGCGGGCCACGCCCAACAGTTGATCCAGCAAGGCTGGGTTGGATTGCAAATCTGAGGCAGTGCCGGTATGGATCACCCGCCCTTGGTCCAACACCACGGCTTGGTGGCTGATGGCCAAGATGGCTTGCGGGTGTTGCTCGACGATGATGGCCGAGAGCCCCTCCTCGCGGGTGATGCGGGCAATGGCGCGCAACAACTCTTGCACGATGATGGGGGCCAAACCTTCTAAGGGTTCATCCAGCAACAAGAGCTTGGGGTTGAGCACCAAAGCCCGACCCACGGCCAGCATTTGTTGTTCGCCACCCGACAACTGGTTGCCCATGTTGGTTTGGCGCTCGGCCAAGCGCGGAAACATCTCGAACACGCGTGCAGGTGTCCATGCGCCAGGTCGTGCCACCGCCGTGAGGTTTTCCAACACGGTGAGGGACTTGAAAATATCGCGTTCTTGCGGCACCCAACCCACGCCTGCAGCAGCGCGTTGGTGCGAGGGCAAACGGTGCAGGTCCACACCATCCAAACGAATGCGGCCTGCGTGCTGACGCGTGGCACCCGCGATGGTGTTCATCAAGGTGGTTTTACCGGTGCCATTGCGCCCCAACAGCGCCAAGGTTTCGCCTTGTGCCAAGGTCAAACCCACCTCGTGCAGGATGACCGCCTCGCCATAGCCTGCGGTCAATTGGTCGATCTGCAGCAAATCAGCCATGGCTGTCTCCATGACCCAAGTACACCTCTTTCACCCGAGGGTCGGCGGCCATCTCGGAAGGTGTGCCTTCGGTCAACACCGCGCCATTGACCAACACCGTCATGCGGTTGGCAAAGCTGAACACCAGGTCCATGTCATGCTCGATCAAGACCACAGTCACATCTGCAGGCAAGGCGGCCACCGTGCGCAACAACTCGTCACGCTCACCCGCAGGCACGCCTGCCACCGGTTCGTCCAACAACAACACGCTGGGCTCGCAAGCCAAGGCGATGGCCATCTCCAGCAAACGTCGTTTGCCATACGCCAAATGTTCAGTGGGCTGGTCCATCACCTCGGTGAGGTGGAACTGCGCCAGCAGGTGCTCGCAACGCGCAATCACACGTTGATCGTGGCCCAACGCATGCCACCATGCGGCGCCCTGCCCCAGATGCTGTGACACGGTCATGGCCAAGGTTTGCAAAGGCGTGAGGCCATCGAACAGTTGATTGATTTGGAAGGTGCGGACCAATCCACGACGCACCCGTTGGTGCGGTGGCAAAGCACTGATGTCCTCGCCCAGCAAATGAATCCGGCCTGCCGTGGGTTCCAGCACGCCGGTGAGCAAATTGATCAGCGTGGTTTTGCCAGCCCCATTGGGGCCAATCAGGGCATGGCGTGCGCCACGGGTCAGTTGCAAGCTGACGTTGTCGGTGGCGGTGATGCCGCCAAAGCGTTTCACCAAACCCTCGCAGGACAGGACGATGTCGGCACTCATGTGCGACGCCCCCGGGTCCAGGGACGAATCAGGCGTTCACGTCCCACCAACATCAGCAGAACCAAGAACAAGCCCAGCCAAAACGTCCAGTACTGCGGTGTCCATGCCGAGATGACACTGTGCAAACTCTTGAACACCACCGCGCCGATGATGCCGCCCCACAGCCAGCCTGTGCCACCAATGACCAACATCAAGAGCACGTCAGCAGAACGGTCAAAACCAAACACATCCAATGAAGCAAAGCCCGTGGTCTGTGCTTGCAAGCCCCCTGCCATGCCTGCCAAGGCCGCGGCCAAGGTATAGGCCGACATCAACCGGGCATGGACTGGGATGCCAATCGCTCGGGCACGCAAAGGGTTGTCGCGAATCGCCTGCAGGCTGAATCCAAACGGCGACTGCACCACGCGACGCAACAACACGAACACCAACAAAGTGATGCCCAAGGCATACCAAGCTGCGGTGAGCCCGAACAAATCAAATTCAAACCGACCCAACACCGGTCCCATGATGACGCCTTGCAAACCATCGGCACCACCCGTGATGAAGTCGAGTTTGTTGGCCAACTCTTGCAGGATCAGCGCAACACCCAAGGTGACCATCAAACGGGTCAGGTCAGAGCCACGCAACACACCCAGACTGCACACCAAGCCCAACACCGCCGACACGCCCGTCGCCACGGCCAACCCCAGCAAGGGGTCGGGGTTGATGTGTTTCGCGAACAAAGCCGCGCTGTAAGCACCCATGCCGAAAAACGCCGCATGACCCAAAGACACGATGCCGCTGTAGCCCAGGATCAAATCGAGGGACATGGCAAACAAGGCAATGATGGTGATCTCGCTGATCAGCAAGGCGTGGGTGGGCATCAGGGCTGGCAGGGCCAATAACACCGCCCACAAAGCCCACTCCCACACACGGTAGGGCGTTGATGAGGCCAGCCTGTGTGCCACGGTGCTCATTTGGCACCTCGCACGAACAAACCTTGGGGCCGCCACATGAGGATGATGATCATCAGGCTGTACACAATGAATGCGCCCAATTTAGGGACGTAGTACTTGCCCGCCACATCGGCAATGCCCAACAACAGCGCAGCCAGCAAAGGTCCCGTCAGACCCGAGGTGCCGCCCACGGCCACCACGATCAAAAAGTAAATCATGAACTTGAGCGGAAAAATCGGGTCCAGCCCCAACACCTCTGCACCCAAAGCACCACCCAAACCCGCCAGGCCTGAACCCACTGCGAAAGTGATGAGAAACACCTTATTCACATCAATGCCCAAACCCGCAGCCACGCGCTGGTTGTCCACGGCAGCTCTTAACTGCGAGCCAAAGCGGGTGCGCACCAGCAGCAATTGCAAGACCACGGTCAACACAGCGCACACCGCGATGATGGCCAAACGGTAATGACCCATGCCCAAAGCACCGTCCCAAAGCTCTGTGCGGCCTTTCAAAAATTCGGGCAGTTGCACCAATTGCTGGGTGGAGCCCACGAAGTAGTCCACGCTAGCCACCGCCATGAAGGTCAGACCAATAGAGAACAGCACCTGGTCGAGGTGGGGCTTGTGGTACATGCGGCGGTACAGCGTGGCCTCCATCAACGCACCCAATAACGCGGTGAACACGAATGCCAAAGGGACACACAGCAAAAAAGGCAGACCGGCATGCTGCATCAGCAAGACCGTGGTGTAACCGCCCGCCATGGCGAAAGCGCCATGCGCCAGGTTGATGAAGTTCATCAGCCCCAAGGTCACGGACAAACCAATGGCCAGGATGAACAGCAACATCCCGTAGGCCACACCATCGAACAGCAGGGTCAACATGGCGCGGGCTTACTTGGCTTTGCCGGGGTCTTTCATGTCTTTGATGACATCAAACTCCACGTTGTAAAGCTGTCCGTCTTTTCGCTCGACCTTGCGCAGGTAGATGTTGTGCACCACATCGCGGGTTTGCGCATCGATGTAAATCTGGCCGCGAGGGCTTTCAAAAATTTGCCCTTTCATGGCAGCCAGCATGGCCTCGCCACCGCCTTGACCACCTTTGGTGTTTTTCAACGCTTCGTAAATGACGCGCATGCCGTCATACCCACCCACCGCCATGAAGTTGGGGCGCAGATCCTTGTTGGCCTTCTTGAAGGCATCGACGAATTTTTTGTTCAGTGCAGAAGGGTGTGCGGCTGAATAGTGGTGGGCCGTGACCACGCCCAAAGCGCCCTCACCCATGTCATTGAGTTGGTCGTCGTCGGTCAAGTCGCCCGTGCCAATCAACTTGATGCCAGCTTTGTCCATGCCGCGTTCCAAAAACTGTTTCATGACCGCCGCGCCTGTGCCTGAGGGCACGAACACAAACAATGCATCCGGCTTCAAGTCACGCACTTTTTGCAAAAACGGGGCGAAGTCGGGGTTGCGCAACGGCACCCGCAGGCTCTCCACCACTTGGGCGCTGTTGAGTTGCATGCGTTCTTTGAAATAGCGTTCGGCGTCAATGCCAGGACCATAGTCCGTGACCAAGGTGACCACGCGCTTCATGCCGTTTTTGGGGGCCCAGTCGCCCATGGCCACCGCACATTGGGGCAAGGTGAAACTGGTGCGCACAATGAAAGGCGAGGCTTCGGTGATGCTGGACGTGGCCGCGGCCATGACCACCATGGGTGTTTTGGATTGGGTGGCAATCGGTGCCGTGGCCAGGGCCAAAGGTGTCAGACCAAAACCACTCAACGCACCCACCTTGTCGTTGACCACCAACTCTTGCGCGATGCGTTTGGTGGCGTCTGGCACACCGCCATCGTCTTTCACGATCAGCTCAACTTTGCGGCCTGCGACTTTGTCGCCATTTTGGGCCATGTACAAGCGCGCAGCTGCCTCGATTTGTTTGCCTGTCGATGCCGAAGGACCGGTCATGGGCAGGATCAAACCAATTTTGAAAGCCTCTTGAGCCCCAACACCTGAACCACCGCACAGCAGGGCCAGGGCCATCAAACGAGACAGAAAACGTGTTTTCATGAACAAACTCCGAGGGTCAAGAGGAAAGGCATTCTAGGCGGCAGGCAGATGGTTCATCAGCCTTTGCGGCGAATCAAGCGAACACTGGGCATGTGGTGCAAATCGGGACTGCGCATGGCTTCGCTGAGGTTGCGCTGCGCCATGCGTGAATGTTCGCGCATGATGGCTTCGGCGCGGCTGCCTTCGCGCTGTTCAATGGCGGCCAGCACCTGTCGATGTTGGTCTTGGGCGATGACCAGCATGTCCCGCGCTTGCGGACTGTTCGCCTGGCTGATGACAAACCCAGATGGAGAGGCAAACGGCAAGCCAATCACCCGCTCCAATTCGCGCTGCACCACATTGCTGCCGGTCATTTCTGCCAGCAGGGCGTGAAACTGTTCGTTGTGCGCCACGTAGGCGCTGAAGGCCTCATCGTTCAGACTGCCATTCGCCAGAATGAGATCAATCTGATCCAGGCAGGTGCGCGCCTCGCTCAACACCACCGGGGCCACACCTCGCTCAGCGGCCATCCGAGCCGCCAATCCTTCCAAGGTGCCGCGCAATTCGATGGCGTCCGACACATCGCGCTCGGTGAAGGTACGCACCGCGTAGCCGCCATTGGCCAAGGCCTCCAGCAGACCTTCTTGCTCCAACTTCATCAAAGCGGTGCGGATCGGGGTGCGTGACACGCCGAGTTTGTCGACCAAATTCAATTCGGCGATGCGCGAACCCGCAGGCAACTCGCCCGCCAAAATCATCTCTCGCAAGCGCAACTGCGCCCGGACCGCTTGCGAATGACCGGGGTTGTCTGACATGGACGACTCGCTCATGGGACCTCCTGGATTGCGATGACAGGGTGCACGGGGCGCTCCTTGGCGATCTGCGCGTCAATCAATCGGCGTGCTCGCACCGCACCTGCGTCAATGTTGAGGTTGTGAAAACCTTTGTCGGGATGGTCGTCGATGGCTTGTTGTTGTGCTTCCAGCACCGCCTCGTCTTCCCTGAAGATGCGGGTCACACCCTCGCGCAGTTGGTGGGTCACGGCCTGTTCGCCCAAGCGGTAGTTGCGTGCAAACGCCCAAAAATAGTGGCAACTGCCGTCGGTCTCTGGGGTGATGGTGTTGAGCACAAAGCCATTCACACCTTGGCTGCGGTCGCCTGGGTGTGGGTCATGTGGCACCGCGCCAGAACCGGCAGCAGCCACACCCACGTCAATGACCACGGTGCATGGCGCTTCGAAACGGATGATCTGCCAGCGGTCTACCAAGCCTTTGTATTGGCGCGTCTGCTGAATTTGTGAGGCCCAAAACGGCGGCGCTTCAATGCCCTCCATCCATCGGGTCACGGTGACATGCTGCTCGTCATGGGTCACGACAAACGGTGCTTCCACCACCGCCTCGTTGCCGATGCTGGAGCCGTGCACATAAGTCTCGTGGGTGAGGTCCATCAGGTTGTCAATCACCAAGCGGTAATCGCATTTCACGTTGATGAGCTTGCCGTCAGCCGCCCAGTCGGGGTCGTGGTTCCAGTGCATGTCGGGCACCAAGGTCGGGTCAGCCAGGGCCGGGTCGCCCATCCACAACCAGATGAACCGGTGCTTTTCCACCAAAGGGTAACTGCGCACACAAGCCGATGGATTCAGGGTTTGCAAACTCGGCATGCGCACGCACTGGCCTTGGGGGTTGTAAACCAGCCCGTGGTAGCCGCAAACCACATCGTCACCCTCTAAACGTCCCAGCGACAAGGGCAATAAGCGATGCCAACACGCGTCTTGCAAAGCCACGGCCTGACCGTCGTTGCGCCGATACAGCACCAATTTTTCCTTGCAAATGGTGCGAGGCAACAGGCTGCGACCCACCTCGACGTCGTAAGCAGCGGCATACCAAGCATTCAAGGGAAAGGTGGTGATAGGCATGGTCATGGATACAGAGTGTATACAAAATGAGAGATAAATCACTGTTTATGGGTGTAATCACTGATATTTTTGATTTTTTGTATACCAACAAGCGAGTTAGGATTCACCCATTCCCCCTTAGGAGCAACCATGACCATCCCTCACATCCCCGCTCGTTACGACCACGTTGGCAGTTTTTTACGCCCCGCCTACCTGCTCGAAGCTCGTGAGCAAAAGGCCAAAGGCCAAATCACCCCAGAGCAACTGCGTGTGGTGGAAGACAAGGCCATCACGGAAATCGTGAAGTTCCAAGAGGATGTGGGCTTGAAGTCCATCACCGATGGCGAATTCCGCCGCACTTATTTCCACATCGACTTCTTGGAGCAAATGGGCGGCGTGAAAACCGACGTGCCAGTCACCATCGAGCGACCCGACGGCACCCAAGAACTGGCCCCACCCGTCATCCGCGTGATCGACAAAGTGCGCCATGTGAAAGACATCCAACTGGCCGACTTCAATTACCTGAAGTCGCAAATTGCCAAAGGCAGCACGCCCAAGGTGACCATCCCCTCGCCCACCATGCTGCATTTCCGCGGTGGCCGCGCTGGCATCAGCAAAGACGCTTACCCTGAGCTCGACCCGGCTTTTTACGACGATGTGGCCAAAGCTTATGGCGATGAACTGCGCTCTTTGTCCGCAGCTGGTTGCAACTATGTGCAAATGGACGATACCAACCTCGCCTACCTCTGCGACGACAAAATGCGTGAAGCCGCCCGTGCCCGTGGCGACGACCCCAACGAATTGCCCCACCGCTATGCCGCGTTCATCAACAAAGTGGTGGCGCAAAAGCCTGCGGGCATGACCTTGGCCATGCACCTGTGCCGTGGCAATTTCAAAAGCACCCACGCCGCAGCCGGCAACTACGAACCCGTGGCTGAAGCCCTGCTGTCTGAGATGAACATCGATGCCTACTTCTTGGAATATGACGATGACCGCAGCGGCGACTTCCGCCCCTTGCGCTACCTCGCCAAAGACAAGCTGGTGGTGTTGGGCTTGGTGACCACCAAATTTGGCGCGATGGAAACCAAAGACAGCTTGAAGCGCCGCATCGACGAAGCTGCCAAGTACGCACCTCTGTCTCAGTTGGCGCTGTCACCCCAGTGCGGTTTTTCCAGCACGGTGCATGGCAACAACATCGCAGTGGAAGACCAGCGCAACAAACTGCGTTTGGTGGTGGAAACCGCGCAAGAGGTGTGGGGCGACCTGTAACGTCATGGCGAAGCCGTCATTGCGAGCGCAGCGAAGCCGTCATTGCGAGCGCAGCGAAGCAATCTCCGTCATGACGAAGCCCGCAGGGCTGAAGCAATCTCGCTCACGAGGTGGGTCACATAAGCATAATGATTTGAACCCAAGGTCATCGCCATGAATCAACCCCTGCATCATGACAAACTCACCGCCCAGATCGAGGGTGAGTTTGTGGTGTTCCTCATCGGCATGCGCATCAACCAGTTTTGGAAAGTGAACAAATGGCTGCCCGTGGTGCGCGCCATGGGACGCATGCTGCCAGAGCTGTACCGTCAGCCTTCTTTGGGTTTGCTGCACCATGAAATGTGGTTTGGCAGAACCTTGATTTTGGTGCAGTACTGGCGCTCCATGGACCAACTGATGGACTATGCCAAGGCGCGGGATTCGCAACACCTGCCCGCATGGCAGGCTTTCAACAAAGCCATCGGCACCGACGGCAGTGTGGGCATTTGGCATGAAACCTACCAAGCCGGGCCGGGCACCCATGAAAACGTCTACGTGAACATGCCGCCCTTTGGCATGGGCAAAGCTGGGACATTGGTGCCTGCCAGAGGCGGATTACAGAGCGCCAAGGGCAGGTTGAACGGCGGCTGACGCGAGTCAATCAGTCCATGGGTTGATGACATCCAACCCCAGGCCTTCAAAGTCCTTGGCATTTCGGGTGACCACGTGCAAACCATGGACCAAGGCGGTGGCAGCCAGCAAACTGTCAATGGCAGGCAAGGGTCTTCCAGCCGCAGCGACCAACTGGCCCCAACGGTCTGCCACCTGTTCATCGATGCCCAACACCCGTCCTAAGAAAAACAGGGACAGTTCGTTTTGCAACCAATCGGAAAGCGCCAATTTCCGAGCGTCATCTTGCACACCGTCAATGCCTTTGCGCAACTCCCCCAGGGTGAGCACACTCAAATAAAGTGAGGAAGCGGGTCGTTGGGCAACCCATGCAGACACCCCTTTATGGGGCTGTTTGCGCCGCAACTCGGACAGCACATGGGTGTCGAGCAAATAGCTCATAAAGAGAGATTGCGGGTGAGGCTTGGGTCACGCTCGAATGTCACATCATCCGCACCGAACAAAGGAGATCGGCGCATGAGGTCTTCCAAGCCGTGTTCATTGCAAGTCAGGCGGCTGTACATGGCCTGAGAGACAACGACAGCCACCGACTGTCCATGGTGGGTGATGTACTGAGGACCATCACTTTCAGCGCATTTCACAACCTCGGACAACCGCGCCTTGGCTTCTTGCATTTGCCATGCTTTCATTGGACGCCCCTTATTCAGACCAGACTGGTCAGAATATAGCATGATCTGACTGCGAAAACCTGTCAGGACGGTGTCGTCATTGCGAGCGCAGCGATTCCGTCATTGCGAGCGCAGCGAAGCAATCTCCGTCATGGCGAAGCCCGCAGGGCTGAAGCCATCTCTCATAACCACCCCGCTGTGCTCGCAACGACAAAATCGCCATGACGGAGATTGCTTCGTCACTTCGCTCCTCGCAATGACGCTACTCGCAATGACGGTCACGCCAAGCCAAGCAACCTCACCGCGTTGTCCTTCAAAATGCCGGGCATCACCTCAGGCTTGAAGCCTGCGACCTCGAAATCCTTCATCCAGCGCTCGGGGGTGATCAGCGGGTAGTCGCTGCCAAACAGCACGCGGTCTTTCAGCAAACTATTGGAATACTGAACAAGGCTTTTCGGGAAGTACTTGGGGCTCCAGCCAGAGAGGTCGATCCATACGTTGGGCTTGTGCATGGCGACGGACAGGGCCTCGTCTTGCCAAGGAAAACTGGGGTGGGCCATGACGATTTGCATGTCGCCCCAATCGGCCGCCACCTCGTCCAAATGCATGGGGTTGCTGTAGGCCAATTTCAGTCCGCCGCCACAGCGCATGCCCGAGCCAATACCGCTGTGCCCGGTGTGAAAAATGGCGGGTAGTTTGTGGTGGTTGATCACCTCGTAGATGGGCCAAGCCATCTTGTCGTAAGGGTGGTAGCCCTGCACCGTGGGGTGAAACTTGAAGCCGCGCACACCCTCCTCTTTGATCAGCCGCTCGGCTTCACGGGCACCCATCTTGCCCTTGTGCGGGTCGATGCTGGCAAAGGCGATCATCATGTCGCTGTTGTCTCGGGCGGCTTTGGCGATTTCCTCGTTGGGAATGCGCCGACGCCCCATGTGCGACTCGGCGTCCACCGTGAACATCACCAGCCCAATCTTGCGCTCGCGGTAATAGGCCACGGTTTCTTCGATGGTGGGGCGCCGATCCGAGCCAAAGTACTTGTCGGCTGCGCGGTCGTATTCCTCGCCGTAGTTGTCAAACGGGTTCCAGCAACTCACCTCGGCGTGGGTGTGGATGTCAATGGCGATCAGGTCAGCGTGGTTCATGGTCGAATAAGATCCTTCGCATCAACTATAACGACCTGAGACAAGACCATGAATCCGGATCTGCACTTTGAAATGGTGGACGATGTGGCGGTGGTGCGCATCACCCGCGCGGCCAAGCGCAACGCCTTGAATGACGAACTCATCTTGGCCCTTCGCCACACCTTCGACCACCTGCCAGCCCACACCAAAGCGGCCGTACTCTGCGGCAGCGGCGAACACTTTTGCGCGGGTCTGGACTTGAGCGAATTGCAAACCCGCGATGCGGGTGAAGGCATGCACCATTCCAGGATGTGGCACAGCGCTTTTGAGCGCATCCAATATGGCACGGTGCCTGTGGTGGCCGCCTTGCAAGGCGCGGTTGTGGGCGGCGGCTTGGAGTTGGCCGCGTCTTGCCACATCCGCGTGGCCGACGACACCACGTTTTACGCCCTGCCAGAAGGCACACGCGGCATTTTTGTGGGTGGTGGTGGCGCGGTGCGCATCCCCAAGCTGATTGGCGTGGCCCGCATGACCGACATGATGATGACCGGACGCGTCTACAACGCGGTGGACGGTGAACGAGTCGGCTTTGCCCAGTACCTGGTGCCTGCCGGAACGGCCTTTGACAAAGCACTCGAATTGGCCAAGCGCATCGCCACCAACGCACCACTCACCAATTACGCCTTGATGCACGCCCTGCCGCGCATCGCCGAACAGCCCGCCGAACACGGTTTTGTCACCGAGTCGCTGATGTCCTCCATCACCCAAGCCGCCCCCGAAGCCAAAGCCCGGGTCGAGGCCTTTTTGCAAGGCCGAGCCGCCAAGGTTGAGAAGACATGAGCTTGGCCGCGCCCAAGTACCGCGCCATGCGCTATGGCATCACGCGTATTCAGCGTGAAGAAACACCTGAGGGTGTGCAATATGTGCAGGCCGAGCAAAGCTTGCAAGCCCATCCCCATCGCATGACCGACAAGCTGCTGCATTGGGCCAGGGTGACACCCGAGCGCACCTTCATGGCGCGGCGCAAGCGCTTGGCCGATGGCAGCACAGGCGACTGGGAGCACCTGATTTACGCCCAAGCCTTGAGCGCTGCGCGCCGCATCGGTCAGGCTTTGTTGGACCGACAACTCAGCGCCGAACGGCCTGTGGTCATCCTGAGTGAAAACAGCTTGGAGCACGCCATGTTGGCGTTGGCTTGCATGATGGTGGGCGTGCCCTTCTGCCCGGTGTCACCCGCCTATTCCACGGTCAGCAAAGACTTTGACAAACTGCGTCACATCCTGAACACCCTCACACCCGGTTTGGTCTTCGCCACCGATGCCGACAAATACGGCGCGGCCATTCAAGCCACGGTGCCGGCAGACACAGAGGTGGTGCTGGCCCACGGGCACTTGGCGCACCGCCCCCACACCCCCTTGAGCGATTTGTTGGAGACCGCCGACACCCCGGCGGTGGACCAAGCCCTGGACGCGACGGGGCCCGAGACCATCGTCAAGTTCTTGTTCACCTCGGGTTCGACCAACATGCCCAAAGGCGTGATCAACACCCATGGCATGTGGTGCGCCAATCAACAGCAAATGCTGCAGTCCATGCCCGTGCTGGGCGAAGCCCCGCCTGTGCTGGTGGACTGGCTGCCTTGGAACCACACCTTCGGTGGCAACCACAACGTGGGGCTCACCTTGTTCCATGGTGGCTCTCTCTATATTGATGACGGCAAGCCGGTCCCTGCCTTCATGGGTGAAACCCTGCGCAACCTGCGTGAAGTCGCGCCCACGGTGTATTTCAATGTGCCGACTGGCTTGGAAGCCATTGCCAATGCCATGCACACCGACGATGTGTTGCGCCGCAACCTGCTCAGCAAAGTGCGCATGTTTTTTTACTCGGGTGCGGCCTTGGCACAGCCGATTTGGGACAGCCTGCACGCCTCGCAAGAGCGCGAGGTGGGTGAGCGCATCGTCATGGGCACAGGCTTGGGCATGACCGAGTCGGGCCCGTTCGCGATTTTTGTGCCCCGCCCCGAGGTGCAGTCGGGCGATTTGGGTTTGCCTGCAGCGGGCGTACGCCTGAAATTGGTGCCCATGGGCGACAAGGTCGAGGTGCGCTACCAAGGCCCCAACATCACGCCCGGTTATTGGCGCGCCCCAGAGGCCACGGCCGACGCATTTGACGAGGAAGGTTTTTTCAAGAGTGGCGACGCGGTCACTTGGATTGACCCGAACAACATCCACCTGGGTTTGAAATTCGATGGCCGCATCGCCGAAGACTTCAAGCTCGCCACCGGCACCTTTGTCAGCGTGGGGCCGCTGCGCGCCAAGATCATCGCTGCGGGTGCGCCCTACGTTCAAGACGCGGTCATCACCGGTTTGAACATGAAGGAAGTCGGTGCCATGCTGTTCACCACACCCAAGGTCCGCGAATTGGCAGGCTTGCCAGCCACGGCCCCGCTCGCCGAGGTGCTGGCCCACCCGTCTGTGTTGGCGCACTTTCAAACTGTGCTCAACCAACTTGCGGCGAATGCCACCGGCAGCGCCAACCGCGTGGCGCGCCTGTTGCTCTTGTCTGAACCACCGTCGATTGACAAAGGCGAGGTGACTGACAAGGGCTCCATCAACCAACGAGCGGTGCTCAAGCACCGAGACGCCTTGGTGCAAGACTTTCACCAGGGCCAAGCGCCACACACTTTGCTGCCACCAACATAGAAGGAGACACCCATGAACCCCTTGAACCGCCGCCAAGCCTTGCACACCCTGAGCCTGCCTGTGGCAGCCAGCGCCCTGGGTCCTTGGTCTGCTTTGGCCCAAAACACCGGCTTGCCGATTGAGCAAGTGAAGATCGTCAATGGTTTTCCTGCGGGCGGTACCGCAGACGCCACCAGTCGCCGGGTTGGCGACAAATTGGCAGGCTCCCCGTACAGCAAGAACGCGGCTGTCGTGGAGAACAAAACCGGTGCGGCTGGTCGCATTGCGATTGACACCATCAAAAACGGCCCGGCCGATGGCAGCAACTTGCTGCTCACCCCCTATTCCATGATGGCGGTCTACCCGCACATCTACAAAAGCCTGAGCTACGACCCGTTCAAAGACTTTGCACCGGTGAGCATGGCCTCGTCCATGTCACACGGCTTGGCGGTGGGCCCCATGGTGCCAGCCACGGTCAAAACCGTGAAAGATTTTGTGGCCTGGGCCAAGGCCAACCCCAAAGACGCCAACTACGGCTCGCCCGCAGCAGGTTCCACCCCGCACTTTTTAGGCGCCTTGCTGAGTTTGGACACCGGTGTGGCAATGCAGCACATCCCCTACCGTGGCTCGGTGCCAGGGGTGACCGACATGATCGGCGGGCAATTGGCCGCCATGTTCACACCGCATGGCGACTTTTTGGCCAACCACCGCGCTGGCAAGATCCGCATCTTGGCCACCTCGGGCAAAAAGCGTTCGCCGTTTGTGCCAGAAGTGCCCACGTTCGCCGAACAAGGTTTTGCCAACCTGACGGCAGAAGAATGGTTTGGTTTTTTTGCGCCTGCCAAAACCCCGGCAGCCGTGGTTGCGGCTGCCAATGCGGCCATCAACAACGCCATCAAAGACAAGGCCTTGATCGACTCTTGGGCCACCCAAGGTCTGGTCCCGCTGGGCGGGACACCCGATGACATGGCCAAGGACCTGAAGCGCCAATTCGATTTCTGGGGCCCGATCGTCAAGCGCATTGGGTTCTCAGCAGAGTCCTGATGGCCGGGGAATTACACTCCCCGCTTCTCAAAATTTCTGCTCAACAAGGACTGCCATGATCACCACCGCCTCCGGCCTGCAATACGAAGACACCCACCACGGCGAGGGCGACACCGCGACAGCAGGTCATTACGTGACCGTGCATTACACCGGCTGGCTCTGGGAAAACGGTGAAAAAGGCGAGAAATTCGACTCCAGCCTGGACCGCAACGACCCCTTCGAATTTGGCCTGGGCCAAGGCATGGTCATCCAGGGCTGGGATGAAGGCGTGCAAGGCATGAAGATTGGCGGCAAGCGCAGCCTGCTGATCCCCGCCGAACTCGGCTACGGCGCTCGCGGTGCAGGCGGCGTCATCCCGCCCAACGCCACCTTGCTGTTCGAGGTGGAATTGCTGGGCGTCGAGGGCTGAACCCCTCCCCCTTGAAATCGGCAAAACCCCTCCCATTTACAGGGCTGATTTGAATCAGCCCTTTTATTTCGCATGTCTGACACCCACACCACCCCTCCGTCCGAACCGACGGCCAACCCTGAGCCCGCCATGGACGCCACCGCCACGCCTGACCCCACACCTGCTGCCGAAGACCCCTTGACGGTGGCCCAAGCCGAGGTGGCCAAGCTGACCGCGGTCAATGCCGACTTGGCCGACCAGTTCCTGCGCGCCAAAGCCGAGGCCGAAAATGCCCGCCGCCGCGCTGAAGAGGAAGTGTCCAAGGCCCGTAAATTCGCGGTTGAATCCTTTGCCGAAAGCTTGCTGCCCGTGGCCGACAGTTTGACGGCTGGTTTGGCCATCGCCGACGCCACCGCTGAACAACTGCGTGAGGGCTCCGAAGCCACACTGCGCCAGCTCAAAAGCGCCTTGGAACGCCACAAAGTCATTGAAATCAACCCCGAAGCGGGTGCCAAATTCGACCCGCACCAGCACCAAGCCATTTCGGTGGTGCCTGCCGAGCAAGACGCCAACACCGTGGTCACGGTACTGCAAAAGGGTTATTTGATCGCCGATCGGGTCTTACGCCCCGCCTTGGTGACGGTATCTGCCCCCAAATAAACAGACCCGCTCCATTTTTGGGGCCCTGGGGCTTGAAAACGCAAAACTTATCCACAGCTATTCAACATTGTTAAACAGGAAATGACCCAGCTGCCTTCGGGGGCTGCGTCACACAGGAGAAAAAAATGGGAAGAATCATTGGCATTGACCTGGGCACCACCAACTCATGCGTGGCCATCATGGAAGGCAACACCACCAAGGTGATCGAGAACGCCGAAGGCGCGCGCACCACACCGTCCATCATTGCTTACCAAGAAGACGGTGAAATTTTGGTCGGTGCTTCCGCCAAGCGCCAAGCCGTGACCAACCCCCGCAACACCCTTTACGCTGTCAAGCGCCTGATTGGTCGCAAATTTGACGAAAAAGAGGTGCAAAAAGACATTGACCTGATGCCCTACACCATCGCCAAAGCCGACAACGGGGACGCTTGGGTGGAAGTGCGAGGCAACAAATTGGCACCCCCACAAATCAGCGCTGAAATCCTGCGCAAGATGAAGAAAACCGCCGAAGACTACCTCGGTGAAGAAGTGACCGAAGCGGTCATCACAGTGCCTGCTTATTTCAACGACGCGCAACGCCAGGCCACCAAAGACGCCGGCCGCATCGCCGGTTTGGATGTCAAGCGCATCATCAACGAACCCACTGCAGCGGCCTTGGCTTTCGGTCTGGACAAGACGGAAAAAGGCGATCGCAAAATCGCGGTGTACGACTTGGGTGGCGGCACGTTTGACGTGTCCATCATCGGAATCGCCGACGTCGATGGCGAGAAACAATTTGAAGTGCTGTCCACCAACGGCGACACCTTCTTGGGCGGCGAAGACTTCGACCAGCGCATCATCGATTTCATCATCACCGAGTTCAAAAAAGAATCTGGTGTGGACCTGTCCAAAGACGTGTTGGCCTTGCAGCGCCTGAAAGAAGCCGCTGAAAAAGCCAAGATCGAACTCTCTTCTTCCACCGGTACCGACATCAACCTGCCGTATGTCACGGCTGATGCCTCAGGTCCCAAACACCTGAACATCAAGCTCAACCGCGCCAAGTTGGAAAGCTTGGTTGATGAATTGATCGAGCGCACCATCGCCCCTTGCCGCACCGCCATCAAAGACGCTGGCGTGTCGGTCGGTGACATTGACGACGTGATCTTGGTCGGCGGCATGACCCGTATGCCCAAGGTGCAAGACAAGGTCAAAGAATTCTTCGGCAAAGACCCCCGCCGTGACGTCAACCCTGACGAAGCCGTGGCTGTGGGCGCTGCTATTCAAGGCCAGGTGCTCTCGGGTGACCGCAAAGACGTGCTGCTGTTGGACGTGACACCCTTGTCTTTGGGCATTGAAACCCTGGGCGGTGTGATGACCAAGATGATCGCCAAGAACACCACCATCCCCACCAAATTCGCGCAAACTTTCTCCACTGCCGACGACAACCAGCCCGCAGTGACCATCAAGGTCTACCAAGGCGAACGTGAGATGGCGTCGGGCAACAAGAGCTTGGGCGAGTTCAACCTGGAAGGAATTGCACCTGCACCCCGTGGCACGCCCCAAATCGAGGTGTCGTTTGACATCGATGCCAACGGCATCTTGCACGTGGGCGCCAAAGACAAGGCCACTGGCAAGGAAAACAAAATCACCATCAAGGCCAACTCGGGCTTGTCAGAAGCCGAGATCCAGCAAATGGTGAAAGACGCCGAACTGAACGCGGCTGAAGACAAAAAGAAATTGGAAATTGTGCAAGCGCGCAACCAAGGCGATGCTGCAGTGCATGACGTGAAGAAATCATTGACCGAGCATGGCGACAAGGTGGACGCGGCTGACAAAGAAAAAATCGAAGCTGCCGTGAAAGACCTGGAAGAAGCCCTCAAAGGTGAAGACAAGGACGCGATCAACGCCAAAACCGAAGCCTTGATGACGGCTGCCCAAAAACTGGGTGAAATGGTCTACGCCGACAAGCAAGCCAAAGAAGCGGCTGGTGCTGCAGGCGGTGACCACAGCCAGGACAAGCCACACGACGACAATGTGGTGGACGCCGAGGTCAAAGAAGTCAAAAAACCTTAAGCCTTTCAACCCCGTGCGCCGCGTTCAAATCCGATGAGGGTTGACGCGGCGTTGGCACTTTTCAGATCCAGACCACCATGGCCACCAAACGCGACTTTTACGAGATATTGGGTGTACCCAAAAACGCCAGCGACGACGACATCAAAAAGTCCTATCGCAAGATGGCCATGAAATACCACCCTGACCGCAACCAGGGTGACGCCTCGGCCGAGGTCAAATTCAAAGAAGCCAAAGAAGCCTACGAAATGCTGTCCGACCCCGAAAAACGGGCGGCTTATGACCAATACGGTCATGCAGGTGTCGACCCCAATATGCGTGGCGCTGCTGGCGCTGGCGGTTTTGGTGGATTCGGTGAATCTTTTGGCGATATTTTTGGTGACATCTTTGGTCAAACACGTCGCCAACAAGGGGGCGGTGGCCGCCAAGTGTTCCGAGGCAACGACTTGAGTTACGCCATGGAAGTCACCCTGGAAGAAGCCGCTGCAGGCAAAAAAACCGAGATCCGCATCCCCAGCTACGACGAATGCGACACCTGCCATGGCACGGGTGCCAAGCCTGGCACCACCCCCAAAACCTGCGGCACCTGCCAAGGTCAGGGCGTGGTGCAAATGCGCCAAGGCTTTTTCAGCGTGCAACAAACCTGCCCACACTGCCGAGGCAGCGGCAAGATCATCAGCGATCCTTGTTCACCGTGCCATGGTCAAGGTCAGATCAAGCGTCAAAAAACGCTGGAAATATCGATTCCTGCGGGTATCGACGACGGCATGCGCATTCGCAGCACCGGCAACGGCGAGCCCGGTACCAATGGCGGCCCACCTGGCGACCTGTACATCGAAATTCGCTTGAAAAAACACGAGGTGTTCCAGCGTGACGGTGACGACTTGCATTGCGCCGTGCCCATCAGTTTCACCACCGCGGCCTTGGGTGGCGAGGTGAGCGTCCCCACCCTGAGTGGCGAAGCCGCCATCGACCTGCCCGAGGGCACGCAAACCGGCAAGCAGTTCAGGTTGCGCGGCAAAGGCATCAAGGGCGTGCGGGCCAGTTTCCCCGGTGACCTCTACTGCCACATCACGGTGGAGACGCCAGTCAAGTTGAGCGAGCACCAGCGCAAGCTCTTGAAAGAATTGGACGAATCGCTGAAAAAAGGCGGCGCCAAGCACTCACCCACCGAGGCGGGTTGGGCCGATAAATTGAAGAATTTGTTCAGCTGATGACCTTGGCCCTTGGGGCCGAAAGTCATGGCGTACCGAACGTGATGGCGTACCGAACGTGATGGCGTACCGAACGTGATGGCGTACCGAACGTCATGGCGTGCCAAGCGGCATTGCGTGCCAAGCTTCATTGAGTGCCAAGCGTCATTGCGAGGAGCCTGGCGACGAAGCAATCTGGCTTGCTTCGCTGCGCTCACAAAGACGCAGGTGCAAGGACGAAGGTGCAACGACGGCTACAAAAACCGATCCAACAGCTTGCGGCTGTGTCGATCCAGCGTCGGCAAATGGCGAATCAGGAATTGCACCCCGTGCTCGTCGGCCACGATCAAGGTTTGACCACTCAAGCGGCGAATGTCTTCTTCGCCCCGCAGCACAAATTGGGTGAAGCCCCGGTTGGTTTGCACCGACCAAGTTGAAGGCGTGGTGAAACTGCTGACCCCGTCCACCCGCTGAATTTCTGGCATGAACTCGCGTGCTTGCAATGCCGCCTGCACCGACTGCTTGAGCCCTTCAGGCAAGGCCAAGGGCGTGTCCAGCCAGAGCAATTCGTGGCCTTCGGCACTGAGCACCGACACCGCTTCATCAGGGGCGCCAATGGGAAAAGCCCGCACCACGGTGACGCCGCTGTGCACCTGGCCCTCCAAACGCAACTGCCACACACCCAAGCGGTCTTGGAACAATTCAAACGACGTGTTCATACCCGCACCTCGCGTTCTGTGCCCAGTGTGAGCCCTTGTTCTTCGGCCTCTTTCTGGCGGGCTTGCGCCTCGTACAAGCGCCAGTAAGCGCCTTGCCGCGCCAGCAGTTCGTCGTGCTGGCCTTGTTCGACCAACTGCCCGTGCTCCATCACCACCAGCCTGTCAGCACGACGCAGCGTGGACAGACGGTGGGCGATGGCGATGGTGGTTCTGCCGCGCACCAAGTTGTCCAAAGCCTTTTGAATTTCTTGCTCGGTCTCGGTGTCCACCGACGAGGTGGCCTCGTCCATGATCAGGATGCGCGGATCGATCAACAGGGCTCGGGCGATCGAGATGCGCTGGCGTTCTCCGCCCGACAAGCCCTGCCCGCGCTCACCCACCAAAGAGTCGTAACCCTGGGGCAAACGCAAAATGAATTCGTGGGCATGCGCGGCACGGGCGGCGGCCACGATCTCGGCGCGGGTGGCACCCGGTTTGCCATAGGCGATGTTGTCCGCGATGGTGCCGAAGAACAAAAACGGTTCTTGCAGCACCAGGCCAATGTGGCGGCGGTAGTCGGCGATGCGCACATCGCGGATGTCGGTGCCGTCGATGCGGATGCTGCCTTCGCTCAGGTCGTAAAAGCGGCAAATCAGGTTGACCAGGGTGCTTTTGCCCGAGCCGCTTTGGCCGACCAAGCCAATCATTTCGCCGGGCGCAATGTCCAAGCTCAGGCCTTTGATGACCGCCCGGTTGCCATAGCGGAAACCAGCCTCTTGGATTTGAATATGACCCACCACCTCGGGCAAGGCCACGGGGTTGACTGGTTCGGGCACGCTGGAAACATGGTCCAAGATTTCAAAAATGCGCTTGGTCCCGGCGGCGGCCTTTTGCGTGTGGGAGACGATGCGGCTCATGGCGTCCAGCCGCGCATAAAACCGGGTGCTGTAGGCCAAAAAGGCGGTGAGCACGCCCACGGTCACCTGTTGATGCGCCACTTGCCAAATGCCAAAAGCCCAGACCACCAACAAGCCAATTTCAGTGACCAAGGTGACGGTGGGTGAAAACAGCGACCATAGAAAGTTGATGCGGTCGTTCACAGCCAGGTTGTGCTTGTTGGCTTCTTGGAAGCGCTTGGCCTCGCGGGTTTCTTGGGCAAAGGCCTTGACCACGCGGATGCCAGGGATGGTGTCGGCCAGCACATTGGTGAGTTCGGACCAGACCCGGTCGATCTTCTCGAAACCAGTGCGCAAGCGGTCGCGCACAATGTGAATCAACCAAGCGATGAAAGGCAGCGGCAGCAAAGTGGCCAAGGCCAGCCACGGGTCGATGCTGAACAAGATGATGGCGGTCATCAGAATCATCAGCACATCGGTGGCAAAGTCCAACAGGTGCAGCGACAAAAACACGCACAAGCGATCGGTCTCGCTGCCAATGCGGGTCATCAGGTCACCGGTGCGGCGTCCGCCAAAGTACTCCAGTGAGAGTTTGAGCAAATGCTCGTAGGCGGTGGAGCGCAAATCGGCACCGATGCGCTCGGACGCGAGCGCCAGCACATAGGTTTTGAACCAACCCAAACCCCAGGCCAATACCGCAGCCGCCAACAGACCACCCAAATACCAAGCCACCAAATGGGTGTCAATTTGCTGGCCGTTTTGGAATGGGATCAGCACCTCGTCCATCAAAGGCATGGTCAGGTAAGGCGGCACCAAGGTGGCGGCAGTGGATGCCAAGGTGAGCATGAAACCCAGGAACAACTGGCCTTGGTAGGGCTTGGCGAAACGCCACAAACGAAACAGGCTCCAGGTGGAAGCGGGTGCATCGTCTTGCTCGGCTTCGCAAGCGCGGCAGGCTTGTTCGGGGTCGCTCAGCGGTGCGTGGCAGTTGGGGCACCAGACTTGCCACGAAGCGGGGCTGTGCCCGGCTTGGAGTTTGTTGAAGCCCGACAGCAAGCCCGCGGCTTGCAGGTTGTGGCCCAAGGTGAAGCGCCATTCGGCGAGCTGCTCGGTGGCATTGCGCAGCTGCAGCTTGCCCACCCCCGCATGATCACTCAGCTCGAGTTGCCAATCGGTTTGCAGAGGCAGGCTTTGCCAGGTTTGGGGGGCGTTGGGGGACTGCCAAAGCAGGCGTTGGGGCGTGAGAACCAGCAGGCCGCGTGCGAAATACAATGCGCCATCGAGGTCAACCTCCAGCCACGCCAAGACGTTTTCTTCGGACGACAACTGAAGCTGCAGGTCCTCCCGCCAAGAAGCTGGCAAATCCAGCAGCACTGGCGCAACAAGTGAGGGAAGATTCATTCTTTGTAGGATGACCGGCAGTAAAAAATGATTCTAACCCTGCACATCAGCCGCAACGGCCCACTCCACCCCCACCCCTTATGACTTTTCCCGATATTGCCGTTTTGCGCATGCGTTATTTGCGCGGCCCCAATGTGTGGACCTACCGCCCTGTCATCGAAGCCTGGGTCGACCTGGGCATCTTGGAAGACCACCCCTCCAACACCCTGCCTGGTTTTGTCGACCGCCTCACCACCTGGCTGCCCGGCATGATCGAGCACCGCTGCGGTGTCGGCGAACGCGGTGGCTTTTTCGAGCGTTTGCAAAGTGGCACTTGGTGCGGCCACATCATGGAACACGTGGCCATCGAGTTGCAAACCTTGGCCGGCATGCAGGTCGGCTTTGGCAAAGCCCGTGAAACCAGCCAACGCGGTGTCTACAAAGTGGTCATCCGTACCCGCCAAGAAGAGGTGGGACGCGCCAGTTTCATGGCGGCCCGCGACATGGTCATGGCCGCCATCAACCACACCACTTTCGATGTGGCCGGCACAGTCAGCCGCCTGAAAGCCATGGTCGACCGCCTGTGCCTGGGGCCCAGCACCGCCTGCATCGTGGACGCGGCCACCGACCAGAAAATCCCCTCGATCCGCCTCACCTCAGGCAATCTGGTGCAACTGGGCTATGGCTCCAAGCAACGCCGCATCTGGACAGCTGAAACCGACCGCACCAGCGCCATCGCTGAAAGCATTTCCAGCGACAAAGACCTCACCAAGATGCTACTCACCCAATGCGGTGTGCCCATCCCCACCGGCGAGGTGGTGGACTCCCCAGAACACGCTTGGGAAGTGGCGCAAGACATCGGCTTGCCCGTGGCGGTCAAACCCACCGATGCCAACCATGGCCGCGGTGTGGCGCTCGACTTGCGCAAGCGCGAAGACATCGAAGCCGCCTTCACCGTGGCACAGCGAGAAGGCACCGAGGTGATGGTCGAGCGGTTCATCCCCGGTGAAGAGCACCGTTTGCTGGTGGTGGGCAACCGCGTGGTGGCCGCGTCTCGCGGTGAAACCGCCAAGATCACCGGCGATGGTGTCCACACGGTGGAAGAACTCATCGAGTTGCAAATCAACTCAGACCCGCGTCGCGGCGAAGAAGAAGACTTCCCCTTGGACACGATCCGCCTGAAAGACCTGCCCACCGCGGTGCTGGAATTGCAGCGCCAAGGCTTGAGTGCCGCCAGCGTGCCCGAGAAAGACCGGGTTTGCATCGTGCAACGCACCGGCAACATGGGCATTGACGTCACTGACGAGGTGCATCCTGAAGTGGCTGCCGTTGTGGTGTTGGCTGCGCGGGTCATCGGCTTGGACATCGCCGGCATCGACCTGGTGGCCGAGGACATCAGCAAACCCCTGCTTGCCCAGGGTGGCGCCATCGTCGAGGTGAACGCCGGTCCTGGTTTGCTGATGCACTTGAAGCCCGCCATCGGCCAACCCCGCCCGGTGGGTGAAGCCATCGTGTCCCACCTGTTCAAGCCGCAGGAACCCACCCGCATCCCGGTGGTGGGCATCATGGGGCGCAGCCAAACCGCCGAGTTGGCGCATTTGGTCAACTGGCTCATCCATTTGTCGGGGCGTCGCACGGGTTTGGCGTCGTCCAAAGGCTTGTTCATGGACCAGCGCTTGGTGGACCCGAAAGACGCGCGTGTGTTCGAGGCCAGTCAGCGGTTGCTGATCAACCGTGCCTTGGACGCTGCCGTGTTTGAAAACTCACCCTTGCAGGTCCTGGACGAAGGTCTGCCCTACGACCGTTGCCATGTGGGTGTGCTCACCGACATGCCCGACGCCACTGGCTTAGAAGACCATGATGTGTTGACGCCCGAGCAAGTGCGCAATGTGGTGCGCACCCAGGTGGACCTGGTGCTGCCCGAGGGCGCTGCGGTGCTCAATGCCGAAGACGCTGCCGTCGTGGATCTGGCTGATTTGTGCGATGGCGAGGTCATCTATTACGCACCTGAGGCCCACAACCACGTGGTGCAGCAACACCTGCAGGCCCAGGGCCGTGCCGTGTTCAGCAAAGACGGTGAAGTTATCTTGGCGCGTGGTCAAACCCACACGGTCTTGTTGCAACTCGACTTCCCACCAATTGCCAAACTATTGAACAACGGCGGCTTGAGCCTGTCCCATGTGCTGGCCGCCGTGGCCGTGGCCTGGGCCCTGGACATGAGCCCTGATTTGATCCGCGCTGGCCTGAAAAATTACGGCCAACCAACGCCCGACGCTGCAAGAAAGAAAGCCTGATGGAAGTCACTCGCACCCGCGCTTTGCGCGGACCCAATTTGTGGACACGCCACACCGCTGTGGAAGCCATGGTGCGTTGCGCACCCGGCTTGGAAAGCGACCTGAGCGCCCAGCAACAAGCATTTGAAAAACGCCTGCGCCATTTGTTCCCTGGTTTGGGTCGTTTGCAACCTAGCGAAGCCAGCGCGCAGCTGAGCATGGCCCATGCCTTGGAAGCCACCGCCTTGCATTTGCAAATCCAAGCGGGTTGCCCTGTGACTTTCAGCCGCACCACGGCCACGCCTGATGAGGGCTTGTTCCAAGTGGTGGTCGAGTACTCGGTGGAGCAAGTCGGCAAATTGGCCCTGAGCTTGGCTGAACAACTCTGTTTGGCTGCTTTGAACGAGCAAGGTTTCGATGTGGACAAAGCGCTGCACGAACTGCGCGAACTTGACGAGGACTTGCGCCTGGGCCCCTCCACCGGCTCCATCGTCGATGCGGCATTGGCCCGTGGCATCCCCTTCCGTCGTTTGTCCGATGGCAGCTTGGTGCAGTTTGGCTGGGGGAGCCAGCAGCGCCGCATCCAAGCCGCCGAGACCGACTACTCCAGCGCCATCGCTGAATCCATCGCGCAAGACAAAGAGCTGTCGAAAAAACTCCTGCAAGCCGCCGGTGTGCCCGTCCCCATCGGACGCCCCGTGGTGGACGCTGAAGACGCATGGGTGGCCGCCCAAGAAATTGGCCTGCCCGTGGTCATCAAGCCACGTGACGGCAACCAAGGCAAGGGCGTGGCGGTCAACCTCAAGACGCGTGAGGAAGTGATGGAAGGCTTCAACAATGCCTTGGAATACCGCGACGACATCATGATCGAGCGCTATTTGCCGGGCAGCGATTACCGTTTGCTGGTGGTCGGCGACAAAATGGTCGCGGCAGCGCGCCGCGAACCGCCTTTGGTGGTGGGTGACGGCACCTCTTCGGTGCGCCAATTGGTGGACAAGGTCAACGCAGACCCGCGCCGAGGCGATGGCCACGCCACCTCGCTCACCAAAATCCGTTTCGACGATATCGCCCTGGCCCGCCTGAAAGAGCAAGGCTTGGACGCCGACAGCGTGCCCGCCAAAGGGGCTCGCGTGGTCTTGCGCAACAACGCCAATTTGTCCACCGGTGGCACCGCCACCGACGTCACCGACGATGTCCATCCCGAGGTCGCCGCCCGTGCGGTCATGGCTGCGCAAATGGTGGGCTTGGATGTGTGCGGTGTCGACGTCGTGGTCGAGTCGGTGCTCAAGCCTTTGGAAGAACAAAACGGCGGCATCGTCGAGGTGAATGCCGCGCCCGGATTGCGCATGCATTTGCAGCCCTCGTTTGGCAAAGGTCGCGATGTGGGCAGCGCCATCATCGACACCATGTTTGGCCCCGGTCAAGATGGCCGCATCCCGCTGATCGCGGTGACCGGCACCAATGGCAAAACCACCACGGTGCGCCTGTGTGCCCACCTGCTGCGCGCCGATGGTTTGCGCGTGGGCATGACCAACACCGATGGTGTGTATGTGAATGGTTTGCAACTCGACACCGGCGACTGCAGCGGGCCGCGCAGTGCCCGCAGTGTGTTGATGCACCCTGACGTGGACGCGGCGGTGCTGGAAACCGCTCGCGGTGGCATGTTGCGGGAAGGCTTGGCCTTCGACCGCTGCCATGTGGCGGTGGTGACCAACATCGGCGCAGGCGATCACTTGGGTTTGAACTACATCAGCACCGTGGAAGACCTGGCGGTGTTGAAACGCGTCATCGTGCAAAACGTGGCCCCCAACGGCATGGCCGTGCTCAATGCTGCCGACCCGATGGTGGTGGCCATGGCCCCCAACTGCCCGGGTCAGGTGACTTTCTTTGCCATCGATCCGCACAACCCCACCCTGGCCACGCACCGTGCGCAAGGCAAGCGGGTGCTGTTTGTGGAGGATGGCCACATCGTCGCCAAAGAAGGCGCTCAACAGGTGCGCATTTCTCTGGCTGAAGTGCCCCTCACCCAAAACGGCGCGATTGGCTTTCAAGTGGAAAACGCCATGGCGTCCATTGGCGCGGCCTGGGCCTTGAATTTGTCATGGGCGGCGATTTGCCAAGGCCTGTCCAACTTTGTCAGCGATACCCAAGGCGTGCCGGGTCGCTTCAACATGTTCCAGTACAAAGGCGCGACCATCATCGCCGACTACGGTCACAACCCCGACGCCATCAAAGCGCTGGTGCAAGCCGTCACCAACCTGCCCGCCAAAGAACGCAGCGTGGTCATCAGCGGTGCGGGTGACCGGCGCGATGAAGACATCCGCGAGCAAACCCGGTTGATTGGTAGCGCGTTCGAACGTGTGGTTTTGTTTGAAGATGCGTGCCAACGCGGCCGCGCCGACGGCGAGGTCTTGGCCTTGTTGCGCGAGGGTTTGCAAGGTGCTTCACGCACCAAAGACATCAGCGAAATCCATGGCGAGTTCATTGCCATCGACCATGCGCTGGGGCAGTTGAACTCTGGGGACCTGTGCTTGATCCTGATCGATCAAGTGGAAGAGGCTTTGGCGCACATTGGGATGCGGGTGGCGGAGCAGGCTCCATCTATCAAGTGCTGAACCAATACCGCCTCCTTTTCTCCCTCTCACACGCCACGCCATCAGGCGCATCACTGCGCCAAGTCATGGCACCACAGGACGGTGACAGCTTGAACGCAATGCCTCGCTCGATGTAGCGCTGCAGCACCTGTGGCGCGGGGTGGCCGTAGCGGTTTCGATAGGCCATTTGGAACAACGCCCAGCGGGGTTGCACCGCGTCCAAAAATATTTCTGTGGAAGAAGTCTTGCTGCCATGGTGCGGCACCAAAAGCACATCGGCCCTCAGTTGCGCTTTCGAACGTTTCACCAAAGCCTGCTCTTGGAAGGCCTCAATATCGGCCGTGAGCAGCACCACCTGCCCATGGGCGCTGATGCGCAGCACACAACTGCGGGCATTGGGGCTGAGCACTTGGGCATAGTCTTCTGCCAAGGGATGCAGCATGTCAAATTGCACACCGTCCCATGTCCACTGCTGCCCTGATTGGCAGCGCTGTGTGCTGATTGTTTGGGCCAACCAATGGTCATAGGGCATCGATGTCAGCACCTGGGCTTGGGCTTGCACCTGCTGAACCGACAGCGCACCGCCGGTGTGGTCGCTGTCTTGGTGGCTCAGCACCAGCGTGTCCAAGCGCTCGTTCATGGTTTGCAGCAAGGGCAAGAGCACCCGTTGCCCCGCATCGCTGTCGCTGCCAAAACGCGGCCCAGTGTCGAACAACAAACTGTGCCGGGCTGTGCGCACCAACACCGCATTGCCTTGACCGATGTCTGCGGCGATCACCTCCACATGACCAGGCGGTGGCCGAGACACAGGCCACAAGAAACAAGGCAACATCAGGCACAGACCTGTCATGCGCCATCGCCATCTGGACGCCGCGGCCAACACACCAGCGCCCACCACACCGATGACCCCTGCCCACCAAGGCGGTGCGGCCACCTGCCACACCGCCCAAGATACTTGCGACAGTGGCTCCAGCACGGCGCACAGGGCTTGTAAGCCGAGTGCGCACAACTGCCAAATCGGCGACCAGATTGCGCCGATAAACGCCAAGGGGGTGACCACCAAGGTCACCCAGGGAATGGCGAACAAATTGACCAGCAAGCCCATGATGGACACCTGTTGGAACAGCACAGCCGTCAGTGGCGCGAGACAGATGCTGATCAGGAGCTGCTCGCGCAGCAAGTGACTGGATTGCTTTCCGACAGTTTGCTTCGCTGCGCTCGCAATGACGGGGCTCGCAATGACGGGGCTGGTAACAACAGGGGGCGTACTCAACAACAAAATCCCCACGGCCACAAAACTCAACCAAAAGCCCGCTTGCAGCAAGGCCCAAGGATCAACCAGCACCACACCTACAGCAGCGAACAGCCATTGGTCTCGCAAAGGCCAGCGCACAGCCCCCAACCGCAACAAGCCTGCCAAGCCGAGCATCACCACCGTGCGCTGTGCCGGCAAACCCCAGCCACTGATCAAGGCATAGGCCACCGCCGACAGCAGACCGCCCCACAGGGCTGCCCATGGCGCGGGATAACGCAAACACCATGACATGCCCCAGACATCGCTGTGGCGCCAAAGCCACCACACCAAACCACCGGCCACCCATGCCCACATGGTGATGTGCAAACCTGAAATGCTCATGAGGTGAGCGATGCCGGTGATGCGAAACACATCCCAATCGGCACGCTCGATCGCGGCCTGGTCGCCGATCAGCAAGCCTGCAATCAAACCCGCCCATCGTGCTTGTGGCACCTCTTGCGCAATGCGATCCCGCAGCGACTGCCGCAGTTGTTCAACAAGGTGGTGCTCGGTGACTTGCAAGCGTTGAGGCGCGGGATCCTGTGCGCCATCTCGCACATGGCCCGTGGCTTGAACGCCCTGCTCCCACAACCACAACTCGGCATCCCAGCCACCTGGGTTGACCAGGCCGTGGGGTTGCTTCAAGCGGGTTGCCAACGTCCAGCGTTCACCTGCATGCACCTGCGGCAAGTTGATGCGCTCACCATCCCAACGTGTGGCATACCAAGCCAGTTGTATGCGCGGCGGTAACACCACCGCCTGCTGGTCTTGCAAACCATGGGCATGCTCCACCTGCAATTGAAACCGCATGCCGTCCGCATGCAACTGCGGCATGGTGGCCACCAGACCTGTGACTACGAGGTCGACACCTTCCAAGTTGGCGGGCAAACGCGCTTGTGCAAAGTGCGCGGCTCGCCAACCCACACTGGCGAACGACACACCAACCACTGTGCAACACAGCATGAACAACCGCAGGCCATGTTGCAAACCGTGGTGCCCCCGGAGGAGCACCAACACGGTCATGCCCACTGCAGATGCCAGCAGCAACCGTTGGTAGGTGTGGTTCGACCAGAGCACCGGTTGCCCCAGTTGCAAGGCAGCGCCCAGCAGCCAGGCCAGCAACACAGGGCTCAACCCATGAACGCGAGGGAATACATGCAGAAATCAGCTCCTTCCGGTCAACCCCTGGGCTCAGGCCAGGGTGGAAAGAAACTGTAGGCAGAACCCTCAGGGTTCAGGTGTAGCGCAAATCTGCTTTTTCAGGAGTGCCAGGTAAGAACCTGGGCGAATGGCGGCATCGCGTGGACGCCAATCTGCGGTTTCGTAAAACGCCACTTCACGCCCCTTGCCCTCGGGTCTGGCGAAATAGCTTTCCGACAGTTTCACAAACGAGTCGGTCTTGCACTGAATGCGCCAACGGGCCATGGACGATTGGTAGTCCTCGCCATTCGGGGCTTTGGCGGGTTTGCCCAAATTGGTCAGGGTCCAGGCCATGCGACTGACACTTTGCACCCGAACCGATTCTTTGTCCCAGGCATAACTGATGTCGTCGTCCTTCATCAATTCGGCCCACTCTGCGTGGGCAGAAAAGATGCAAACGCTCAACAAGATGGCGCAAAGCCTGGCAGGAGAGAATCGAATTGTCATGAATGGTGAATCGGCCCCAACCGCCCGAACTTGAGGACACGGTGTGAGGCCCGAGTCAGGTTGAATACAGGACCTAAACTTGGGTTTTTCAGCAGATCAACAGGTCCTCACCATGTCCATTCATCAACGCCTCCAAGAACTGAACATCCACTTGCCACCCGTGGCCGCTCCTGCAGCGGCCTACCTCCCCTTTGTGCAGACTGGCAACCTGGTCTTCATCAGCGGTCACATCGCCAAGCAAGACGGCAAGCCCTGGGTGGGCCAGTTGGGCACGAACATGGACACAGACACCGGGAAATTGGCGGCCAAAAGCGTGGCCATTGATTTGCTGGGCACCTTGAGTGCGGCTTGCGGCGGCGATTTGCACCGCGTCAAGCGCATTGTCAAAGTGATGAGTCTGGTCAACTCCAGTCCCACGTTCACCGAACACCACCTGGTCACCAATGGTTGCAGCGAACTCTTGGGGCACATCATGGGCGAGGCCGGAACGCATGCGCGAAGTGCGTTTGGTGTGGCGCAGTTGCCCATGGGTGCATGTGTGGAGATCGAGCTCATTGCAGAATTGCACGACTAACGTCATTGCGAGGAGCTCAGCGACGAAGCAATCTGCAACACCCCTCCCCACCGCCCTCGTCCGCCGCTCACCGCAGCAAAGCTGCGACGTTCGCTACGCGTCCGAGCGCAGCGTGAAGGGGTTTGCTGACATTGGATTGCTTCGCTTCGCTCGCAATGACTGAGGATTTCAATGACTGAGGATTGCAACCTCTTTCGAACGACTGAACAATAACCAGTCACTTGGCAGTCACGTCAGGTTGAATGTGTAGCGAACGTCGCAGCTTTGCTGCGGTGAGCGGCATTCGACCTGGCGGGACTGGCGAGAAGGTGTGGATTGCTTCGCTTCGCTCGCAATGACCAAGATCGCAATGACCAAGCTCGCCATACCGAACATTTCAGCGCTTGACCTTGCCCCAGATCCTCGCCACAAAGATACCGAGGTCATCGATATACAGGTAGACGGCAGGAATCACCAACAGGCTGAGGAAGGTCGAGGTGATCAGTCCGCCAATCACCGACACCGCCATCGGCGAGCGGAAACTGCCGTCTGACGAACCCCAACCTGCCGCAATCGGCAACATGCCCGCACCCATGGCAATCGTGGTCATGATGATCGGACGGGCTCGCTTTTGACAGGCATCCATCAGCGCATCAAAACGGGCCAATCCTTGGTCTCGACGCGCCACGATGGCGTACTCGACCAACAAGATCGAGTTCTTGGTGGCCACGCCCATGAGCATGATCAGACCAATCAGCGACGGCATGGAAAAACTCTTGTCCGCGATCAGCAGGGCCACGAAAGCACCGCCCAAAGACAAGGGCAGTGCCGCCAAGATGGTGATCGGGTGCAACACGCTCTTGAACAGCAGCACCAGCACCAGGTAAATGCACAAAATACCGGTCAGCATGGCCAAAGCAAAACTGGCGAACAGCTCTTCCATGATTTCAGCATCCCCCACCTCGACCAGCTTGATGCCGGGGGGGAGTTGCTGCACCGAGGGCAGTTGTTGCACCAACTGTTTCACGTCGCCCAAACCTTTGCCCGAGAGCTCGATTTGGAACTGGATGTTGCGCTCGCGGTTGTAGCGGTCGATGATGGCGGGACCGCCGCTGGGTTCCAGCGTGGCCACTTCGGCCAACAACACAGGGCCTTTGCTGCCAGGCACGGTCAGACGCCCCAACAAATCCAGGTCTTGTCTGGCGCTGTCGGCGAGCTTGACCATGATAGGCACTTGGCGTTGTGCCAAATTCAGTTTGGGCAGCGCCGCGTCGTAATCACCCACGGTGGCGATGCGCAAGGTGTCGCCAATCGCAGCGCTGGTCACGCCCAGATCGGCTGCGCGCGCAAAGTCGGGACGCACCGCGATTTCTTGGCGAACCAAACTGGCACTGGAGTTGACCGAACCCAAGCCGGGGATGGTGCGCAAATCGCGCTCGAAGGCGGTGGCCGATTGCTGCAAGGCACTCGCATCATCACCGGTCAGCATGATCAGGTATTTCTCACCGGAAGCGCCCAAGCCCACCTTGGTGCGCACACCCGGAATGTCAGTGAGCAAACCGCGGATTTGGTTTTCAATCACGCCCTTGCGCGGACGCTCACCCCGTTTGGTGAGCTGGATCGTGAGGGTCGCCACACGCGTTTCAGCAGCCCCTTGCGGCATGCCCGGATCCGACCCAGCAGCGCCACCGCCGATCGTGGTGTAGACGCTTTGAATTTCAGGAATGCTGGTGATGCGGTTGCGCACCTCTTCCGCTGTTTGCTGGGTTTGCGACAAGCGACTGCCAGGCGGCAACTCGATGAACACCTGGGTTTGCGAGTTGTCGTCGGGCGGGATGAAGCCCGTGGGCAACAAGGGGATGAGCGCCAAGGAGCCGATGAAAAAAGCACCCGCGCCCAAGGCGGTCCAAAACCGATGGTTCAAGCACCAACGCACCATGCGCAAGTACACCGGCATCCAAAAAGGGACTGGTGCAGGTTTGTTGGATGGCTTCAACATGTAGGCCGCCATCATGGGTGTCAACATGCGCGCCACCACCAGCGAGGCAAACACCGCCAAGGCCGCAGTCCAGCCAAATTGCTTGAAAAACTTGCCCGGCACGCCACTCATGAACGCGGTGGGCAAAAACACCGCCACCAGGGTGAAGGTGGTGGCAATCACAGCCAGGCCAATTTCATCGGCCGCTTCCATGGCCGCTTTGAACGGTGTTTTGCCCATGTGCAAATGCCGCTCGATGTTCTCCACTTCGACGATCGCGTCGTCCACCAAGATACCGACCACCAGGGACAAGGCCAACAAACTGATGACGTTGATGGAGAAGCCCAAGTACCACATGCCGATGAACGCAGGGATGACAGACAAAGGCAGCGCCACCGCCGACACAAAAGTGGCACGCAGGTCCCGCAAGAACAACCACACCACCAACACCGCCAAGATGGCACCTTCATACAGCAGCACCAATGACGCTTGGTATTCCTCTTCCACGGGCGTCACAAAGTCGAATGCCGTGGTGATTTGCACACCGGGGTGGTTGGCACGCAGTTCGTCCAAGGCCTTGAACACGGCCGCACCAACTTCCACCTCGCTGGCACCGCGGCTGCGGGTGATTTCAAAACCCACCACCGGCTTGCCATTGAGGTAAGCCGCAGAGCGTTGCTCGGCAATCGTGTCGCTCACCTGCGCGATGTCACGCAAGCGAATGCGCCCACCCTGCCCCACCGAGAGTTCCAGATCGGCCAATTCGGCGGCAGAGCCAACCGTGGCCAGTGTGCGCATGGGTTGCTCACTGCCGCCCAAATCGGTGCGCCCACCGGCGCTCTCGCTTTGTACTTGTTTGAGTTGACGCGACACATCGGCCGCGGTGATGCGCAAGGCCTGCATGCGCACCGGGTCCAAGGCAATCGCGACTTCGCGCTGCACACCACCCACACGGCTGACCGCGCCCACACCTTTGACCGCCAGCAAGCGGCGGGTGATGGTTTGATCAACAAACCAACTCAAGCCCTCGGCGTCCATGTTGTCGGATGCGATCGTGAAAGCCAACACCGGCGTGCCGGCAAAGTCGAGCTTGCGAATGGAGGGTTCGAGCAAAGCGGCGGGCAAGTCGGTGCGCACGCCGTTGACCGCCGAGCGGATTTCATCGAGTGCCTCTTGCACTGGTTTTTCAATGCGGAATTCGCAGGAAATCAAGACCGAACCGTCTTGCACCTTGGTGTAAATGTTTTTCAGCCCTTGCACCGACACCACGGCGTTTTCAATTTTGCGGGCCACCTCGGTTTCCATCTGGCCAGGCGACGCACCGGGCAAGGTGGCGGTGACCATGATGGTGGGCAAATCCAGATCGGGGAAGTTTTGCACCTTCATGCTCTTGAAGGCCAGCATGCCCGCCAAACTCAGCAAGACAAACAGCACCACCGAAGGCACGGGGTTGCGGATGGACCAGGCTGAAACGTTCATGGCACAACTTTCACCAGGTCACCTGAGGTGAGAAAGCCTGCGCCCTTGACCACCACTTTGGCGTCATCCGGCAAGCCACTGGTGATTTCCAACAACTCGCCTTGCCGGCGACCCACGCTCACCTTGTGCAACTTCACGCGCTGGTCCGGGCCCACCACAAACACCTGTTGAAAGCCGTCACGCACCACCACCGATTGCTGGGGCACCAAACGGGCGGCGGTGCTGCCAAACTCGAACTCGCCACGCGCAAACATGCCGGGCTTCAAGACACCCATGGCACTGGCGGGCAAATCCACATACACCACACCGGTGCGGTTTTGCTGGTCCACCGTGGGCGCGACCATGCGCACCGTGCCATTCACCTCAGACTGCGGCGTGGCGCTGATGCGCACCTTCTGGCCGGGCTTGACGCGGAACAACTCGGACGACACCAAATCGGCGCGCCACTCCAAACGGTTGGCACGCACCAAACGGAACAACTCGGTGCCCAAGCCCAACACCGCACCCACACTGGCGCTGCGCGATGAAATGACACCGTTGTCAGGCGCTTTCACCTGGGTTTGTCGCAGCAGCAACTCTTGCGCGGCCAAGGCCGCATGGGCAGATTCCACACGCGCTTTGGCTGTGGCTTCGGCGGTGAGGTATTGGTTGAATTGTTGGGCGCTGATGACGCCACTGGGCTGCAAAGCACGGGCACGGTCGGCATTGGCCTGGGTTTCTGCAGCCACCGCTTTGGCCTCGTTCAAGGCGGCTTTGGCTTGGTTGATGCCGGCCATCACGTTGTCACTGGCAAACACCGCCAGCACCTGCCCGGCTTTGACCTGGTCGCCCACATTGACCCGCACTTCGGTCAGGCGCAAACCGCCAATTTCGGCCCCGATGCTGGCCTCTTGCCAGGCGGCGACGGTGCCATTGGCACTCAGGCGCTGCGACAGGTTTTGGGTTTGTGCCTGTGCCACGGTGACGGTGAGTGCGGGCTTGGGCCCGGCGGCTTCGGGCTTGGCTTGCGCCCAAGCACCTGCTGTGAACAAGGACAGGCTGACAGTCATGAGCAACGCGCGGGCATTGCTGGGTTGAACATTCCGCATAGCGACGGCTTTCTCGAAAAATGAAATGGGTTTAGACGACTCTCAGCACATGGGTCGGTTTGAAGCCGAGGTCAGCGACTTTGCCTTTGCGACCTCTGGCGGCTTTGGCATTGTTCAAGCTTCTGATTTCCAGCGTTTCTTCGCGGTCTTTGCCCCCACGACCCAGGCCCACCAAGGAAATGCTGCGGGTGTAAGCCGCGGCGCCTGCCAGGGTGTCTTTGGCTTCGAGGTCCATCAGCATGAGCCCACGCCCGCCTTTTTCCATCGCCTTGAGTTCGGTGATGTCAAAAGTGAGGATCCGCCCACCCACTGAGGCGCAAGCCACATGGGTGGCGATGGGCAAGGGCTCGGCACCATTGCCACCACCGACCAAGGACGGCACACACAAGGTCTCGCCTTCGGCTAAGTTGATGAACGCCTTGCCGCCTTTGTTGCGCGAAATCAAGTTGTCGATGCAACACACAAAACCATAACCGCCTGAGTTGCTGAGCAACAAGGTGAGCGTGCCCGGACCGGCGAAATAATGCACCAACTGGGTCCCTGATTCGACATCGACCAAGGTGGTCACCGGTTGACCGTCGCCACGGGCACCGGGCAAAGAAGCCACGGGCACCGAATACACCCGGCCGTTCGAACCAAAAGCGATGAGTTGATCGACGGTTCGGCATTCGAAGGTGTCGTAGAGCTCGTCACCCGCTTTGAAGGCGAAGCTGCTGGGGTCATGGCCATGACCGGTGCGGGCCCGCACCCAGCCTTTGTCAGACACCACCACGGTGACGGGTTCGTCAATCACCTTGACTTCAGCGACTGCTTTTTTCTCTTCTTGGATCAGGGTGCGGCGCTCATCGGCAAACACCTTGGCGTCGGCCTCGATTTCTTTGACCATCAAGCGACGCAGCGAGGTGGCGCTGCCCAAGATGTCTTCCAAACGGCCCTGCTCTTCACGCAATTCTTTGAGTTCTTGCTCGATCTTGATGGCCTCCAACCGCGCCAACTGGCGCAAGCGGATGTCCAAAATATCGTCGGCTTGACGCTCGGTGAGTTTGAAGCGCTCGATCAGCGCAGGCTTGGGCTCGTCGCTGTGGCGGATGATGCGGATCACCTCGTCGATGTTGAGCAACACCAACTGACGGCCTTCCAAAATGTGGATGCGTGCCAGCACCTTGTCCAAGCGGTATTGCGAGCGCCGTTGCACCGTGGTTTGGCGGAAAGAAATCCACTCCTCGAACATCTGGCGCAAGGACTTGGGCACGGGTTTGCCATCCAAGCCCACCATGGTCAGGTTGATGGAGGCCGAGCTTTCCAAGCTGGTGTGCGCCAGCAAACTGGTGATGAGTTCTTGCTGCTCAATCGTGCGGGTTTTGGGCTCGAACACCAAGCGTACTGGCGCGTCTTTGCTGGACTCATCGCGCACGCCATCGAGCACCGCGAGGATGGTGGCCTTGAGCTGGGTCTGCTCAGGCGTCAAGGCTTTTTTGCCCGTCTTCACCTTGGGGTTGGTGAGCTCTTCGATTTCTTCCAACACCTTTTGGCTGCTGACACCGGGGGGCAATTCATTGACCACCAGCTGCCATTGACCACGCGCCAGGTCTTCAATCACCCAACGTGCACGCACCTTGAGCGAGCCACGGCCAGTGCGGTAGGCATCGGCAATATCGGCGGCACTGCTGATGATTTGGCCACCGCCAGGGTAGTCCGGGCCGGGGATGAGCGCGAACAACTCTTCGTTGCTGAGCTTGGGGTTTTTGATCAGCGCGACACAGGCGTCGGCCACTTCGCGCAGGTTGTGGCTGGGGATTTCGGTGGCCATGCCCACCGCGATGCCGCTGGCACCATTGAGCAGTGCAAACGGCAAACGCGCCGGCAACTGCTTGGGCTCTTCGGTCGAGCCGTCGTAGTTGGGCTGGAAGTCCACCGTGCCTTCGTCGATTTCATCGAGCAACAAACTGGTGATGCGGGCCAACCGCGCTTCGGTGTAGCGCATGGCCGCTGCGCCGTCGCCGTCACGCGAACCAAAGTTGCCTTGGCCATCGATCAGCGGGTAGCGCTGGGAAAAATCTTGCGCCATGCGCACCAGCGCGTCGTAAGCCGCGCTGTCGCCGTGCGGGTGGTAGCGGCCCAGCACATCGCCGACCACACGAGCGCTTTTCACAGGTCGTGCGCCCACCGCGCCATTGGGGCCACCAAAGCCCAAACCCATGCGCGACATGGCGTAGAGGATGCGTCGCTGAACGGGCTTTTGGCCGTCGCAGACATCGGGCAAGGCACGACCCTTGACCACGCTCAGGGCGTATTCGAGGTAAGCGCGTTGGGCGTAATGCCCCAAAGCGATGCCGTCGTCCGATTCAGACGAGGCGTTCAGGTCGACAACAGGTGTATCACTCATAAGCTTTAAACATCAATTTCAATGGCGTCACCGTGTAACTCCATCAGTTCGCGCCTCGCCGCGGCCTCGCCCTTGCCCATCAGCTGGGTGATCAGGCCTTCGGTTTGGGCAAAGTCCAACACGCCCAATTGCACCGGCAGCAAGCGCCGGGTGTCCGGGTTCAAGGTGGTGTCCCACAGCTGCTCGGCGTTCATCTCACCCAAGCCTTTGAAGCGGGAGATGCTGCACTTCTCGCGGGGCACGCCGTCTTTGGCGCATTTGTCAAGGATGGTGGTGAGTTCGCCCTCGTCCAGGGCATACATCTTGGCGGCCGGTTTTTTGCCACGCGCAGGCACATCCACCCTGAAGAGCGGTGGTCGCGCCACATACACATGGCCAGCTTCGATCAGCTTGGGGAAATGACGGAAAAAGAGCGTCAGCAACAGCACTTGGATGTGCGAACCGTCCACGTCCGCATCTGACAAGATGCACACCTTGCCGTAACGCAGGCCGCTCATGTCAGGTGAGTCGTTCGGGCCATGTGGATCGACGCCAATGGCCACGGCCATGTCGTGCACCTCGTTGTTGGCAAACAAGCGGTCGCGCTCCACTTCCCAAGTGTTGAGCACCTTGCCGCGCAAGGGCAGCACGGCCTGGCTTTCTTTGTCGCGGCCCATCTTGGCGCTGCCGCCCGCACTGTCGCCCTCGACCAAGAACAACTCGTTGTGCGCCAGGTCCCGGCTTTCGCAATCGGTCAATTTGCCTGGCAACACCGCCACGCCAGAGCCTTTGCGCTTTTCCACTTTTTGACCGGCTTTTTGGCGCAACTGGGCGGCACGAATGACCAATTCGGCGAGCTTTTTGCCATAGTCGACATGGGCGTTGAGCCACAAATCGAGGGTCGGCTTGACGAAACTCGAGACCAGCCGCACCGCGTCCCGCGAATTGAGCCGTTCTTTGATTTGCCCTTGAAACTGCGGGTCCAGCACCTTGGCGCTCAGCACGAAACTGGCGCGGGCGAACACGTCTTCCGGCAGCAACTTCACGCCCTTGGGCAACAAAGCATGCAGGTCGATGAAGCTTTTCACCGCATTGAACAAACCATCACGCAAACCGCTCTCGTGGGTGCCGCCTGCGCTGGTGGGAATCAGGTTGACGTAGCTTTCGCGCACCGGCGCACCGTCTTCGGTGAAGGCCAAGCACCACTGCGCGCCCTCGCCTTCGGCAAAGCTCTCATGCCCACCGTCGGCAAAGCCCTCGCCCTCGAACAAGGGAATGAACGGGTCGTGGCTCAGGGTTTGCATCAAATAGTCGCGCAGGCCACCTTTGTACAGCCAGGTTTGGCTGTCCTTGGCTTTTTCTTGCACCAAGGTCACGCTGACACCGGGCATCAGCACCGCCTTGCTGCGCAGCAAATGGGTGAGTTCGCCCAAAGGCAGGTTGGCGGATTCAAAGTACTTGGCGTCGGGCCAAACCCGCACCACGGTGCCCTGCTTGCGGTCGCCCGACTCCGCCTTGCGCACCTTGAGCTTCTCGGTGACATCGCCGCCTTGGAACACCAGATGCGCCACTTGGCCGTCGCGGTAGGACGTGACCTCCATGCGTTTGGCCAAGGCATTGGTGACACTCACGCCCACGCCGTGCAGGCCGCCCGAGAAGCTGTAAGCGCCGCCCTTGCCTTTGTCGAACTTGCCGCCGGCATGCAAACGGGTGAAGACCAGCTCGATGACCGGCGCTTTTTCCTCGGGGTGCATGCCAAAAGGGATGCCGCGGCCATCGTCCTCGATGCCGATCGAGCCATCGGAGAACAAGGTGACACTGATTTTTTTGCCAAAACCAGCCAGGGCTTCGTCGGCGGCGTTGTCGATCACCTCTTGGATGATGTGCAGCGGGTTGTCGGTCCGGGTGTACATGCCCGGACGTTGCTTGACGGGCTCCAGTCCTTTGAGAACCCGGATGGAGCCTTCGGAATAGTCAGATTGTTTGGTGGCCATGGGGGCAGATTGTAGACAGACCGCGCACCCTCTACTGGATGAAACCACAGTCTTGCTCGACTTGGGCTGGCAAACCAAGCAACCTCGTTACAGTTGAGCCATGCAAAACGACAACAAAACCCTGCCTGTTTGGCAAGTCCTGGCCTGTGGCGCTTTGATCGTGTCCATGGCCATGGGCGTTCGCCACGGCTTTGGGCTGTGGATGCAACCCATGACCCAGGACATGGGCTGGGGGCGGGAAGATTTCGCGCTGGCTGTGGCCATCCAAAACATCAGCTGGGGCTTGGTGGGCATTTTTTCCGGCATGCTGGCCGACCGTTTTGGCGCTTTTCGGGTCATTTTGGCGGGCGGTTTGCTGTATGTCGCGGGGCTTTGGGGCATGGCGCATGCCACCACGCCGCTGGGTTTGATGCTCACCACTGGCGTGCTGATTGGGTCGGCCCAGGCAGGCACCACTTTTGCCGTGGTATTTGGCGTCATCGGGCGCAACATCGCACCCGAAAAACGGTCTTGGGCCATGGGCGTTGTGTCCGCGGCGGGCTCGTTTGGCCAGTTTGCGCTGGTGCCCACGTCTTCCTATTTGATCAGCCACATCGGCTGGCAACAATCGCTGGTCTTGCTGGCCGTGGTCATGCTGACCATCTTGCCGCTGGCCTTGGGCTTGCGTGAACCGGGTTTTGCGGGCGGTCAAGCGCCGGTTCGGCAGCAAAGCATTTGGCATGCGCTGCGCGAGGCCTTTGGCTACCGCAGCTTTCAGTTGCTGATGGCCGGCTACTTTGTCTGCGGTTTCCAGGTGGTCTTCATCGGGGTCCACATGCCCAGCTATTTGAAGGACCAAGGTCTGGAGCCGCATGTGGCGGGCACGGCCCTGGCCCTGATCGGTTTATTCAATATATTGGGCACCTATGTGGCCGGTCTGCTGGGACAAACTTGGTCCAAGCCCAGACTCTTGTCGGGCATTTATTTGGCGCGGGGGATTTTCATCATCGGCTTCATCAGTCTGCCCATCTCGCCCATGAGCGTCTATGTGTTCGCCGCGCTGATGGGCTTGTTGTGGTTGTCCACGGTGCCGGTCACCAGTGCCTTGGTGGCGCAAATTTTTGGCGTGGCCCATTTGTCCATGCTGAGCGGTTTTGTGTTCTTGAGCCACCAAATGGGCAGCTTTCTGGGGGTGTGGTTGGGCGGCTGGGTCTATGACCGCACCGGCAGCTACGATTTGGTTTGGTACCTCACCATCGCCCTGAGTTTGTTTGCCATGCTGATCAACCTGCCCATACAAGAGCGTGCCATTGAGCGCACGCCCGTGGCCGCATGAGAAAGTTGGCCTTGGTGTTGACGTATGCGCTGGGTGCAGCCTCCATGGCGGGTCTGTTTGCCATGTACCTCCAGCCTGAATTTCTGTTCAACCTGGCCAACCAAGTTTGGAGTTGTCTCTAGCATGCCCAACATCATCATCACCGGCGCATCCGACGGCATCGGCGCTGAATTGGCCCGTCAATTGGCACGTCGCCACGGCTTGCAAGCCATGCTGGTGCTGGCTGCGCGGAATGTGGCCGGTTTACAAGCGGTGGCCGCCGAATGCAATGCCTTGGGCGCTCGCACACTGATCATGCCCACCGATGTGACCGACCCCGAGCAATGCCGCCACTTGGTCGACACCACAGCACAACAATTTGGCAGTTTGGACATCTTGATCAACAACGCCGGCATCTCGGCGCATGCGCTGTTGGAAGAAGTGCCCACCGACAAACTGCACTGGTATGAAGACCTCATGCGGGTGAATTTGTGGGGCAGCGTTTACTGCACCCATGCTGCCTTGCCCTACCTGAAAGCCAGCCATGGTCGCATCGTGGCCGTGTCGTCCTTGGCCGGCATCGTCGGTGTACCTGGGCGCACCGCTTACAGCGCCAGCAAATTCGCCATGGCCGGCTTCTTTGAAGCCCTGCGCGCCGAGGTGAAAGATGCGGGGGTGAGCGTGACCATCGCCTACCCGGGCGTGGTGCGCACCAACATCCGTTTTCATGGCCTGAACGCCGAGGGCGAGGTAGCGGGCATCAGCGGTCTGCGAGAAGAGAAAGCCATGACCGCCGCCGAATGCGCACGCCAAATCATCTATGGCATGGTGCGTCGTCGCCGCGAGGTGGTCATGACGGCACAAGGCAAGATGGCCCGCTTGCTCAAGTTGGTGCTACCCGGGGTGGTCGAGCACCTGACCATGGCGGCGGTCAAAAAAGAATTCCGTCCCAAAGCCCCATGAGCACCATCCTGCATGGCAGCGGCGCCCCGTCAGACTGGCTGCTCAAATGGCAACACCTGATCCCTGCCCAAGCGCAGGTGCTGGACCTGGCCTGCGGCCATGGTCGACACATGCGGGCGTTGCAAGCCCTGGGTTGTCAGTGCCTGGGTGTGGACCGCGACCCACTCGCCCTTGAATCCGCGAAAGCCTTTGGCGATGTGCTGCAAGCCGATGTGGAGAACCATGACTGGCCGCTCAACGGTCGCACATTTGACGTGGTGGTGGTCACGAACTACCTGTGGCGCAGCCTGTTTCCGGCCATCTTGGCCAGTTTGGCGCCGGGCGGCGTGCTGATTTACGAAACATTCGCGGTGGGCAACGAAACCGTGGGCAAGCCGTCCAACCCGAATTTCCTGCTCCAACCTGGCGAATTGCTGGCGGTTTGCGCGGCTTTGCGGGTGGTGGCTTACGAAGACTGTTTTCTGGCCGAACCGCCGCGCTTTGTGCAACGGGTCGTGGCGGTGCGCGAACGCTAGAATCTCTCCTTTGTCACCCTCTGACGGTATTCAATGGCACCCATCACTGGAAGCATCGTGGCCTTGGTCACACCGATGTTGGAAGACGGCAGCATCGATTACCCCCACCTGCGCACACTCATCGATTGGCACATCGCCGAAGGCACTGACTGCATTGGCGTGGTCGGCACGACAGGCGAGTCGCCCACGGTCACGGTGGAAGAGCATTGCGAAATCATCCGCGTGGCGGTGGAGCAAGCCGCAGGGCGCGTACCGATCATGGCCGGTTGCGGCGCTAATTCCACCGCCGAAGCGATAGAACTCGCCAAATTTGCCAAAAACGTAGGTGCTGATTGCCAGTTGCAAGTGGTCCCCTACTACAACAAACCCACCCAAGAAGGCCAGTACCTGCACTTTCGCGCCATTGCTGAGGCGGTGGGCTTGCCCATGGTGCTCTACAACGTGCCCGGTCGCAGCGTTGCCGATATGCAGCATGACACGGTCATGCGCTTGGCCCAAATCGACGGCATCATCGGCATCAAGGAAGCCACCGGCAACATCGAACGCGCCCAATGGCTGATCCACGAAGCCCCCAAAGGCTTTGCGGTGTACTCAGGCGATGACGGCACGGCGGTCGCCCTCATGCTGTGCGGCGGTCAAGGCAATGTCAGCGTCACCGCCAATGTCGCCCCCCAACTCATGCACCAACTGTGCGTGGCTGCCATGGCGGGCCAAGCCCAAGAAGCCATGGCCATTCAACGCCAATTGCTCAATTTGCACAAGCACATGTTCATCGAAGCCAACCCGATCCCCGTGAAATGGGCCGTGGCCCGCATGGGTTTGTGCGGTGGCCACATGCGTTTGCCCATGACCCCCCTGACCAGCGCCAATGTACCGCTGCTGGAAGCTGCCCTTCGCCAGAATGGCCTGATCTGATTCCCCTCAAAGGACGTATGTTGAAGTCACACCTGATGGTCACCACCCGAATCGTTGGCATGTTGTTGGCAGCCGGCTTAGCCGCCTGTGGTTCGGTGATGGACACCGACAAAATCAATTACAAATCACAAACTGACGAGCCTGTGCAAACCGGGCTGGAAGTTCCTCCCGACCTGTCGAAAATTTCGCGCAACAAACGCTACGAATTGCCCAATGGCACCATCAGCGCCAACAAAATGGACGAGGCCAAGCCCGCCAACCCCTTGCCCGAAGGCGTGAGCCCGCTGCAACTGGCTGACATCGAAGTGAAGCGTTCCGGCAACCAAATGTGGCTGGAGATCGCCCGCCCACCTGAGGCGCTGTGGCCCGCCGTGCGCGACTTCTGGAAAGAGTCTGGCTTTGTGCTGGTGCGCGACGAGCAAAAAATCGGCGTCATGGAAACCGACTGGGCAGAAAACCGCGCCAAGCTCCCGCAAGACTTCATTCGCCGCAACCTGGGCAAGTTGCTCGACTCCCTGTATTCCACCGGTGAGCGCGACAAATTCCGCATCCGCTTGGAACGCACTGCCAACAACCACACCGAACTGCTGATCAGCCACCGCGGACTGGTCGAGGTGTATGCAGACAAACTGTCACGCAACACCACCTGGCAGCCCCGCCCCAACGATCCCGAACTGGAAAAAGAGTTTTTGCGCCGCATCATGGTCAAGCTCGGTCCCACGACTGTCAACCCAGACAAGGCCATGGAACAAGTGGCAACCAGCAGCATGAGCAGCTTGGTTTCGATCGAAGGCAAACCAGCGGTGAATGTCAACCAAGGCTTTGACGTGGCTTGGCGTCGCGTGGGCGTGGCGTTGGACCGCAATGGCTTCACAGTCGAAGACCGCGATCGCAAGCAAGGCATTTACTTTGTCCGCTTTGTCGATGTGGGCCCCGAGGGTGAAGAGGGCTTTTTCAGCAAATGGTTTGGCAAGTCCAAATCAGGTCCCAGCGGCCCGCAGCAATACCGCTTGAAAGTGGAAAGCAGCAACGCCACCAGCTCCACCATCCGCATCCTCAACTCCTCGGGCGAACCTGACGGATCGGCCAACGCGCAAAAGATCGCGGAACTGCTGGTCACCGAACTGCAATAAGCCTGTGCTGCGGTTCAAAAACCTCGGCAGCGGCAGTGCTGGCAATGCCACTTTGGTGGAGGCGCAGTGTGGCCAACAAGTGTCTCGTCTCTTGATCGATTGCGGCTTGAGTGTCCGCGAATTGGGCAAGCGCCTCACCCAAGCAGAACTGGCTTTAGAAGACATTGACGCTGTCTTCATCACCCATGAACACGCCGACCATGTGGGTCATGCCAAGTCGTTCGCATTGCGAACGGGTGCCGCTGTCTGGATGAGCCGAGGCACGGCCTTGGCCTGCGATCTGGCGAACTGGGGTTTGTCACCCCTGCAATGCCAGGTGGCCCGCGACGGCGAAGCCATCGCTTTGGGCGCCTTGCAATTGCACCCCTTCACCGTGCCCCATGATGCCCGAGAGCCTTTGCAACTGCGTTGCACCGATGGCGATGTGCATTTGGGTGTTCTCACCGATTTGGGCCACGGCAGCAGCCATGTGGTCAAGGCCTTGCAACTTTGCAATGCCTTGCTGCTGGAATGCAACCACGACCCCGGGTTGCTGGCCAGCTCCAGCTACCCAGGTTTTCTCAAGAAGCGCATCGCCGGACCACAGGGGCATTTGTCCAACGAGGAGTCAGCCCAGCTCACTCGCGCCTTGGTCCACCCCCAGCTCAACTTGATCGTCGCCGCGCACTTGAGCGAACGCAACAACCGACCTGATTTGGCGCAAGCCGAAGTCGCTTTGGCTGCTGGTTGCTTGCCGCAAGATATCGAGGTGGCCGATCCCGAACTGGGCACACCCTGGTACCAGGTGCACTGAACGCCGCTGGGTACAGACGAAAAAAAGCCACCCGAAGGTGGCTCTTTGGAAGCAGAAAAAATTACTTCTTCTCGCCAGCAGGTGCAGCGGCAGGTGCTTCAGCTGCAGGCGCAGCAGCGGGTGCAGCAGCAGGGGCTTCAGCAGCAGGTGCAGCAGGAGCAGCAGCAGGCGCTGGGGCTTCTTCTTTTTTACCGCAAGCGACCAGAGCAGCAGCCAACAATGTTGCCAACAAGAGTGATTTTTTCATGGGGAATATTCCTTTAGATGATGCGAAAACGTTTTCAAGGGATGCCGCAAATTTGACAATCACCAAATTTGCAACCGAGCCGACGGAATCAAGCTCCACCAACTCAGCCGCTGATTATAGGTGATTTCCCGTAGCACGCAGGCCTTTCAGCCAAAAACCCTACTTGACAGTTTCCAACCAACCGGCCGCCAACCAGTCCCTCAACAGGTTTTGCAAAGGCTCGGAAACACTGGCCACTTGTTCTGCACCGAGGCGGCGTTCGTCCGCCAGCCGGCGAAGGTACCTCGCGTCTGCCCCTTTGCAACGCCAGCTCTCGCCGTTGATGAAGACAAACTCATCGTCGTACAGCATTTTGCTTTTGCGGTTCAAGCGCACACCCTTTAATGTGCGTGGCACAGACTGAGCCTCAAACCAGACTTGCGATTTGGGTTCGCTCAACAACTCACCCAAAGCGCAGTGCAAGTCGCCAGGGTGTTGGACCGCCTGCAAAACCGCTTTGAGCGCGAACTTTTGCAATGCTGCTGGTATGGCAGCTGGGTGATTCGTGGCAGTTTGGCGCGGATCGGCGTAGCGGGCTTGCGCTGGGTCGGGTCCCATGTCCACCAACCTGGGCAAGAGTTCTTGCGCCAAACTGTGCGGTGACTCGGCCTTGAAACCAATGGAATACGTCATGCACTCACCCACGGCCACGCCCTCATGGGCGTAGTGCGGCGGCAAATACAGCATGTCACCGGCCTCCAGCACAAAGGTCTCGGTGGGTTTGAAGGCTTTCAAAATTTTCAGCGGCAAGTCCTCGCGCAGTCGCAAGTCCTTTTGCGGGCTGATGCGCCAGCACCGCTGGCCCTGGGCTTGCAGCAAAAACACGTCGTAGCTGTCGAAATGAGGTCCCACACCGCCACCATCAGTGGCGAAGCTGATCATCAGATCGTCCAAACGCGCATCGGGAATGAATCGGAAACGGTCGCGCAAAGCAGCCACCGCCTCGTCGTGCAGGTCCATGCCTTGCAGCAACAAGGTCCAGTGGCTCTGCTTGAGGGGCGGCAAGGCGCGAGGTTTGAAAGGACCATGGGCAAATGTCCATTGGTTGGTTTGGATGTCCCCGGTGATCAAGCGCGATTCCACCTCTTCTCGAGCGGCCATGGCCAACAAAGCCTGTCGGCTCACAAGCGGCTGCATGCCGGGCACCGCTTGGCGGATCAACAAGGGCTTTTTCTGCCAGTGCTTGCGCATGAAATCGGCCGGGCTGATGCCGCCCAAGACGCTGGGCAGTTCTGTTTTTTTCATCGGGTTCTCCAAACTGCGACAATTCTGCCCCATGAACATCACACCTGACTGCGTTGTGGCCCTCACTTGGGTCTTGAAAGATACCCAAGGCGAACTCCTCGATGAACTCGACGACCCAGTCGAGTTTTATCTGGGCGGCCACGATTTGCTGGACAAAATCCAGCACGCCTTGCACGAGCACCAAGTGGGCGACCGCATCGATTTGCACCTCGAACCCGAAGATGCTTTTGGTGATTTTGATGAAAACCTGATTTTTCTAGAGCCTCGCGGCCTGTTCCCTGAGGGCCTGGAAGAAGGCATGACCATTGAAGGCCACGCCCTCCCCGCTGCTTGCAGTGCAGAAATTCCCAAAGAGGTGATTTACACCATCACCGACATTTACCCTGAGCATGTGGTGCTGGACGGCAACCACCCGCTCTCGGGCATGGCGCTGCGCATCAGCTTGACCATCACCGGTGTGCGCCACGCCACCACGCAAGAAAAAGCCCATGGCACCTGTGGTTCAGGCTTTTTCACGCTGCCACCTGCGCCGGGTAGCGATACGCTTCATTGACCACAGGTCGCCCTCGTTGGCGACCTCGGTTTTTTATTTTTTCCCAGTAGAACCGTACCCGCCTGCCCCACGCTCGCTGGGTGCGGCGAACTCTTGCACGATATTGAACTGCGCTTGCACCACCGGCACGATGACCAGCTGCGCGATGCGCTCCATGGGCTCGATGGTGAAGGCCACATCGCTGCGGTTCCAGGCGCTCACCATGAGTTGCCCCTGGTAGTCACTGTCGATCAAACCGACCAAATTACCCAGCACGATGCCATGCTTGTGACCCAAACCTGAGCGCGGCAAGATGAGGGCCGCGAACGCCGGATCGTTCAGGTGAATCGCCATGCCGGTGGGCACCAACTGCCAGGCGTTCGGCTGCAAGGTCAGCGGTTCGTCCAGGCAAGCGCGCAAATCCAAGCCCGCGCTGCCTGGCGTGGCGTAGGTGGGCAACTGATCCACCAATCGGGCGTCCAACACTTTCACATCCAACTTCATGTTTGTCCTTGTTATTTGATGCGCCGGGCAATCTCGGCGACCAACTGCCGTGCCAGTTGCAATTTGCTGGCACGTGGCCATTCGGTGACACCTTTGTCGTCGACCACCAAGAATGCGTTGTCGTCCGCGCCGAAGGTGGCCGGGCCGATATTGCCCACCATCAGCGGCACGCCTTTGCCCAGACGTTTGGCCTGGGCATGGGCTTGCAAATCGCTGCTCTCCGCAGCGAAACCCACGCAGTACAGCGAACCGCTTTGGGCGCGGGCACTGGCCGCAACATCCGCCAGGATGTCCGGGTTTTCTTGCCAAGTGATGGCGGGCATCTGGCCGCTGCCGTCTTTTTTGATTTTGTCGGTAGCGACATGGGCAGGTCGCCAATCGGCCACGGCCGCGGTGGCAATGAACACATCGGCCTGCGCAGATTGCGCCAGCACTGCGGCATGCATGTCCATAGCGCTGCGAACATCGATGCGCCGCACCCCATGCGGCGTGGCTAAGGCCACAGGTCCGGCCACCAAAGTCACCTGGGCGCCGGCCTCCTGGGCGGCCCGAGCCAAGGCAAAGCCCATCTTGCCGCTGGACAAATTGGTGATGCCCCGCACCGGGTCGATCGCCTCAAAGGTGGGTCCTGCGCTGATCAGCACCTGTTGGCCTTGCAGCAACTTGGGTTGGAACAAGGCCACCACCTCTTGCAGCAGTTCGTCGGGTTCGAGCATGCGCCCGTCACCCGTTTCGCCACAAGCTTGCTCGCCCTGCCCCACGCCCAGCACCTGCGCGCCATCGGCCCTGAGTTGCGCCATGTTGCGCTGGGTGGCGGGATGCGCCCACATTTCGCGGTTCATGGCGGGTGCCAACAGCAAAGGCACGGTGTCCAGCGGACGTGCCAGGCACATGAGGCTGAGCAAATCGTCGGCGCGGCCATGCAGCAGTTTGGCCATGAAGTCGGCGCTGGCAGGGGCCACCAAAATGGCATCGGCTTCGCGGCTCAGGTTGATGTGCGCCATGTTGTTGGGCTCGCGGCCATCCCACTGCGACACATAGACCGTGCGGTTCGACAAGGCCTGCATGGTGACCGGGGTGATGAACTGGGCCGCGGCCTCGGTCATGACCACCTGCACCGTGGCGCCGGCTTTCACCAGAGCCCGGCACAATTCGGCCGCTTTGTAGCAGGCGATGCCTCCGCTCAAACCCAGCACCAAATGTTTGTTGGACAGATCAGTCATGGGGCGCAATGTAGCAGAGCCTATAATTTCGCATTACCACCTCTGGGGAGACGGCCCTCCCAATCCGACATGACCAAATTTGTCTTCGTCACAGGCGGTGTGGTGTCTTCCCTGGGCAAGGGAATCGCCGCCGCCTCTCTTGCAGCGATCCTGGAATCGCGGGGCCTCAAAGTCACCCTCATCAAGCTCGATCCCTACATCAACGTGGACCCTGGCACCATGTCGCCCTTTGAACATGGCGAGGTGTTTGTCACCGAAGACGGCGCGGAAACCGACCTCGATTTGGGCCACTACGAACGCTTCATCACGACGCGCATGCGTCGCTCCAACAACTTCACCACCGGTCAAATCTACAAAAGCGTGCTCGAGAAAGAGCGTCGCGGCGACTATTTGGGCACCACGGTGCAGGTCATTCCCCACATCACCAACGAAATCCAAGATTTCGTCAAGCGTGGCGCTGGTTTTGGCACCCCCGACGCGGTCGATGTGGCCATCGTCGAGGTGGGCGGCACCGTGGGTGACATCGAGTCCCTGCCTTTCCTAGAGGCTGCACGCCAAATGAGCCTGCGCATGGGACCGCACAACACCGCCTTTGTGCACCTGAGCTATGTGCCTTGGATCGCCGCTGCCGGTGAACTCAAAACCAAACCCACACAGCACACCGCGCAAAAACTGCGCGAAATCGGCATCCAGGCCGACGCCTTGCTGTGCCGCGCCGACCGCCCTATTCCGCAGGAAGAACGCGCCAAGATTTCACTTTTCTCCAACGTGCCCGAGTGGGGCGTCATCTCCATGTGGGACGTGGACACCATCTACAAAGTGCCGCGCATGCTGCACGAACAGGGTTTGGACGCGCTCATTTGCGAAAAACTCAAACTCAACACACCGCCTGCCAGCCTGAAGCGCTGGGACGATTTGGTCGAGGCCGTGGAGCACCCCGAACGTGAACTGACCATCGCCATGGTCGGCAAGTACGTGGATTTGTCCGACAGCTACAAGTCGCTCAACGAGGCGCTGCGCCACGCCGGTATCCACAACCATGCACGGGTGCACATCGAGTACATCGATTCGGAAACCCTCACCAACGACAACGCCAACCAGTTGTCCCGCTTTGACGCCATCTTGGTGCCTGGCGGCTTTGGCAAGCGCGGCATCGAGGGCAAGATTTGCGCGGCCCGCTATGCCCGCGAACACAAGGTGCCTTATTTGGGCATTTGTCTGGGCATGCAAATCGCCACCATCGAATACGCCCGCCATGTGGCCGGTCTGAAAGACGCCAACAGCACCGAGTTCGAGCCCAACAGCCCCAACCCAGTCATCGCGCTCATCACCGAGTGGAAAGACGCCGACGGCAGCATCAAGCAGCGCCATGCCAATTCCGACTTGGGCGGCACCATGCGCCTGGGCGCGCAAACCTCCAACGTGTCCAAAGGCACCTTGGCGCATCAAATTTACGGCGATGTGGTCACCGAGCGCCACCGCCACCGCTACGAGGCCAATGTCAATTACCTGGACACCTTGCGCCAAGCAGGCTTGGTCATCTCGGCCCTCACCCAGCAAGAGCACCTCACCGAAATCGTGGAGTTGCCGCAAACTGTCCACCCCTGGTACATGGGCGTGCAGTTCCACCCCGAGTTCAAATCGACACCCTGGGACGGCCACCCGCTGTTCAGCGCCTATGTGCGTGCCGCCCTGAGCTACCAAGTGGAGCGCAAAAAACTCAAGGTCGTGGCATGAAACTGTGCGGCTTTGAAGCTGGGCTGGACCAGCCCTTCTTCTTGATCGCCGGCACCTGTTCCATTGAAGGTATGCAAATGTCTTTGGACGTGGCGGGACAGTTGCAAGAGGTCTGCAAGGCCTTGGGCATCCCGCTCATTTACAAGGGCTCCTTCGACAAAGCCAATCGTTCCTCGGGAAGCACCCAACGGGGCGTGGGCCTGGACGCGGGCTTGAAAATCCTGGACGAGGTGCGCCGCCAAATCAAAATACCGGTGCTGACCGATGTGCATGATGAATCGCAAGTCCAAGCGGTGGCCAGCGTGGTCGATGTCTTGCAAACCCCTGCTTTTTTGTGCCGCCAAACCGATTTCATCCGCGCCGTGGCGCAGTCGGGCAAGCCGGTCAACATCAAAAAGGGGCAGTTCCTTGCGCCTTGGGACATGAGCAACGTGATTGACAAAGCCCGTGCCGCCGCCCGCGACAAAGGCCTGCCCGAGGACAACTTCCTGGCCTGTGAGCGTGGTGTCAGCTTTGGCTACAACAATCTGGTCGCTGACATGGTCAGTTTGGCCGAGATGCGCAAAACAGGCGCGCCGGTGGTGTTCGACGTGACCCATTCGGTGCAAAAGCCAGGTGGCCAAGGCACCAGCAGTGGCGGGGCCCGCGACATGGTGCCGGTGTTGGCCCGCGCCGGTGTGGCCGCAGGTGTGGCGGGTTTGTTCATGGAAACACACCCCCAGCCCAGCGAAGCTTGGTCTGATGGCCCGAATGCCGTGCCCCTGCACCACATGAAAGCCTTGCTGTCGTCCTTGGTTGAACTCGACCAGGTGACCAAACGTCATGGCTGGCTGGAGAACCGTTTCTCCGCCTGACACTTTTTTGTATCAACCCCAGGGCCGAAATGGCCTGTTGTGAACTTTCGAAGAGAGAAAAAAATGAGCGCAATTGTTGACATCGTTGGCCGTGAGATTTTGGACAGCCGAGGCAACCCAACGGTGGAGTGTGATGTGTTGTTGGAAAGCGGTGTGATGGGCCGTGCCGCCGTGCCCTCGGGCGCATCCACAGGCAGCCGTGAAGCCATCGAATTGCGCGATGGTGACCCCAACCGTTATCTGGGCAAGGGCGTGATGACCGCGGTCGGGCACATCAACCACGACATCACCCAGGCTGTGATCGGCTTGGACGCTTCTGAGCAAGCCTTTTTGGACCACACCCTGATTGAACTGGACCGCACCGACAACAAGGCCCGCATGGGCGCCAATGCCATTTTGGCCGTGTCCATGGCCGTGGCGCGGGCTGCCGCTGAAGAGTCTGGTCTGCCGCTCTACCGCTACTTTGGCGGCATGGGCCGCATGCAAATGCCGGTGCCCATGATGAATGTGGTGAATGGCGGCGCCCACGCCAACAACAACCTGGACTTGCAAGAACTCATGATCATCCCGGTCGGTGCGCCCACCTTCCGCGAAGCCGTGCGTTATGGCGCGGAGGTGTTTCACGCGCTGAAAAAAATCATGAGCGACAAAGGCATGAGCATCGCAGTAGGTGATGAAGGTGGCTTTGCACCCAATGTGCCCAGCCACGAGGCCGCCATCCAAATGATTTTGGACGCCATCGACAAAGCCGGCTTCACCCCTGGCGAGCAAATCGTGCTGGGCCTGGACTGCGCCGCCAGCGAGTTTTACAAAGACGGTCTGTACCACCTGGAGGGCGAAGGCTTGAAGCTGGACGCGGGTCAATGGACCGACATGCTGTCCACTTGGGTGGACAAGTACCCGATCATCAGCATCGAAGACGGCATGGCCGAAGGCGATTGGGACGGCTGGAAAACACTCACCGACCGCCTGGGCAAAAAAGTGCAGTTGGTCGGTGACGACCTGTTCGTCACCAACACCAAGATCTTGCAAGAAGGCATCGACAAAGGCATTGCCAACTCGATCCTGATCAAGATCAACCAAATCGGCACCCTGACCGAAACCTTTGAAGCCATCGAAATGGCCAAGCGTGCCGGCTACACCGCGGTCATCAGCCACCGTTCAGGTGAAACCGAGGACACCACCATCGCCGACATCGCGGTGGGCACCAACGCCGGACAGATCAAAACTGGCTCCTTGAGCCGCAGTGACCGTTTGGCCAAATACAACCAGTTGTTGCGCATCGAAGAAGACCTCGGTCACGTGGCCAGCTACCCTGGCCGATCAGCCTTCTACAATCTGCGCAGCTGATCCACACCCATCCACCGACCTGAGCTGTACCCATGCGTCGTCCTGTCCCCCTCATCCTGTTGAGCTTGCTGCTGTTGTTCCAGCTGCAACTCTGGTTTGGGCGTGGCAGCATCCCCGATGTGTGGCGGTTGCGCCAGCAGCACCAAGCCCAGTTGCAACTCAACGCCTTGGCCGAGCAAGACAACGAACGCTTGCGTGCTGAATTGCGCGATTTGCGCGATGGCTTGGAGATGGTGGAAGAACGGGCCCGCTCCGAAATTGGCATGGTCAAGCCCAACGAAATTTTTGTGCAAATCGCCAAATAAACCGTGCCCGCCCCCGCACTTCAGGTGGTGTTGACAGGCGCTGAACACAGCCAACGGCAACACCTGGCACAAGCCCTGCAGCAGGTCTTGGCGCAGCTGGGCTGTCAGTCAGAACTCCTCACGCCCTCACAACCCTCGGAACTCGCCAGCTGCCCGCCCGAGGCCACCCATTTGCTGTGGACCGGGGTCGGCGCCAGCGATTGGCGACAACAGTTGCACGCTTTGAAGCGCGCTTACCAAGTGGTGCAAGGCGAACCTGCCGACGCATTGAAACAATGCGTTTACGCCCTGCTGCCCCCGGCGGTGGCGCAAGACTGGGCCAGGCAACTGCCGCCTGTGCGCTGGCAAGGCGTGTGCGAAACCTGTGGCGATGCTGCTTGTGAGCAGCGTTTGTTCAGCGGTTTATTGCAGCGCTGAAGGGCTGGGTGGCAGGGGCGCGTCGTGCGCAAATATTTGCGCGGCATCGACCGCGTCATAGTGGTACTGCTGGCCACAAAAGTCACAGCCCACCTCGATGTTCTCGCGCTCGGACAAGATGCTCTCGGCCTCGGCTTGCCCCAAACCACGGATCATCTGGCTCACCCGCTCGCGGCTGCAACTGCAAGCAAAACGTGGCGTTGGATCGCCAGGCTGGGGCGCAAAGTGGCGCACATGTTCTTGCCAAAACAAACGGTGCAACACCTTCTCAGGCGCGAGGTTCAGCAGTTCATCCGAGGTCAGGCTGTTGGCCAAGATGGCAATGCGGTTGTAGTCCTCGTTGCGGCCAATCGCCTCTTCGTCGGCCATGGTTTTTTGACCGCCCAAGTTGCCGATGCCGCCCATGGGCAAACGTTGGATCAGCAGACCGGCGGCCACCTGGTCGTTAGCGGCCAGCACCAAGGTGGTGTCAAGTTGTTCGCTTTGCAGCATGTAATGCGCCAGCACATCGCTGAATCGTTTCAAGGGCACGCGCTGGTCGTCGTACAAAGACACCACGCCTTGGTAGGGCTGCTGGCCTGGGCGACGCCCCACCGGGTCCAGGGTGATGGCGCAGCGTCCCAAATTGTTCTGGTTGCACAGGTCTTCCAAGGGCATCTGTGGCGTGACCTCGCCAATGGTTTTGGCTGTGGCGCGCAGGCGCAAATCGGACTGCACCTCGACCACGGCCAACTTCAAAGGACCCTCGCCGTGCAGTTGCAGCACCAATGCGCCATCGAACTTGATGTTGGCTTGCATCAGCACCGCCGCAGCGGTCATTTCACCCAACAGGTGCCGCACGGCTTCTGGGTAGGGACCGGTCTCCAGGTTGTTGGCGCGGCGGCGCAAGATGTCTTGCCAGGTGTCGGTGAGTCGAACCAACAGGCCGCGCACCGGCAAGCCTTCAAACAAAAACGGATGCAAGACACTCATGTGATTTTCTTCAGACCGGCTTGGTAGCGCTGGGCGTTGCGGATGTAGTGGCGGGCGCTGGCACGCAAGCCTTCGATTTGTTCGGGTGTGAGTTGACGCACCACCTTGGCGGGACTGCCCAAAATCATGGAGCCGTCGGGGAATTCTTTGCCCTCGGTCACCAGAGAGCCGGCGCCCACCAAACAGTTTTTGCCGATGCGCACCCCGTTGAGCACGATGGCGCCAATGCCAATCAGGCTTTCGTCGCCAATGGTGCAGCCGTGCAGCATGACCTTGTGGCCGACGGTCACATGCTTACCCACCACCACCGGCATGCCGTTGTCGGCATGGATGACGGCCAAATCCTGCACATTGCTGCCCTCGCCAATCGTGATGGTTTCGGTGTCACCGCGAATCACCGCGCCAAACCAGACACTGGTCTGTGCGGCCAGACTGACCGCGCCCATGACGTCGGCACTCTCGGCCAGCCAAGCACTGGCATCAATCTGCGGCGTGTGTTCATCGAGTTGGTAAATGGGCATGGGGGTCTCTGTGAGGGGTTTCTACAATTGTAGGGATGGAACTGCGCGCCTCTGCTCTTCGGGTCTTGTGCCTGACCGACCCCCACAGCAAGGTGCAGGCCTTGCAAGCGCTGTGGGCCGCGCACACTCAATCCCATCCAGCACAAGCCGAGCAGCTCCATCTGGACACCCAGGTGCTGCTCAGCACTGAAGCTGTTCAGATCCCCGGCCGTCCAGCGCGGCCCCTGCTCTGCCCGCCGCAACAGGTGCCCAACCGCTCGGTGCACACCGAAGCCGGCTTGGCCGCCATGGTGCATGCCATTTGCCACATCGAGTTCAATGCCATCAACCTGGCACTCGACGCCATGTGGCGCTACCCCCAACTGCCTGAGGCGTATTACCTGGATTGGTTCAAGGTGGCGTATGAAGAGTCCACCCACTTTGGGTTGCTGCAGGGCTTGCTGAACAACATGGGGCACAGCTATGGAGACTTCGAGGCGCACGACGGCTTGTGGGCCATGTGCGAGAAAACCGCCGACGATGTGTTGGCCCGCATGGCCTTGGTGCCACGCACCTTGGAAGCCCGGGGTTTGGACGCCACGCCGCTGATTCAAGCCAAGTTGCACCTGTCCACGTCGGCGCATGCACAGGCATTGCTGCCGATCTTGGACATCATCTTGCGCGACGAGGTGGGCCATGTGGCGGTGGGCAACCACTGGTTCCGGTGGCTGTGCGATCAGCAGGGTTTGGACCCCTTGCAGCACTACCCTGCTTTGGTGGTGCGGCATGCTGCACCGCGTTTGAAACCCCCGTTCAACAACGAAGCCCGACTGCGTGCGGGGTTCACGCCAGACGAGATCGATTGGCTCTTGGCGCAGCGCCTCGGGTGAACCGTCATCGCGTCATGGCGAGCGTTGACGTCATTGCGAGCATGTTCGTCATGGGGAGCGAAGCGAAGCAATCTACCCGTCATTGCGAGCGAAGCGAAGCAATCTGGATCGCCACGTCGCTTCGCTCCTCGCGATGACGGGACTCATTCCTCGCGATGACGGGACTCATTTCTCGCGATGACGGGACTCATTCCCCGTAATGACGAGATTGCTTCGGCCTTTAGCCTCGCAATGACGCAAAGACGAGATGACGCTACCCTCTTGGATGGTGCTGCGCATGCAGCGTCTTCAAACGCTCGCGGGCCACATGGGTGTAGATGGTGGTGGTGGAAATATCGGCGTGACCCAAGAGCATTTGCACCGCCCGCAAGTCAGCACCATGGTTGAGCAAATGTGTGGCGAACGCATGCCGCAGTGTGTGGGGCGACAAGGGCACATGGATGTCTGCCAACAAGGCATATTTCTTGATCAACATCCAAAACATGACCCGGCTCATGGCGCTGCCTCGTTGGGTGACAAACACCGCCGGGGAGTTGCGCGCACCCAGCAACACAGCCCTGGCTTGCGACAGGTAGCGCTGCAGCCAGTCCCCCGCCTCTTCACCAAAAGGCACCAGACGCTCTTTGTCGCCCTTGCCCGTCACCCGCAACACGCCTTCACGCAGGTTCAGCGACAGCATCGACAAATTCACCAGCTCACTGACCCGCAAACCACTGGCGTACAGCAGCTCCAGCATGGCCCGGTCGCGCAAGCCCAAGGGCGTGTCGGTATCGGGTGCTTGTAACAAGGCCTCGACTTGCGACTCACTGAGCGACTTGGGCAAACGCTGGGGCTGTTTGGCCGACAAGAGTTTCAAAGTGGGGTCAGCCTGCAAGCGGTTGTCGCGCAAAGCCCAGGCGTAAAACCGCCTGAACACGGTCATGCGTCGGTTGGCGCTGCTGGCCTTGGTCTCGTGGTGGCGGTGCGCAAAATAGGCTTGGATGTCGGCGTCTGTGGCGCGTGCCAAACCGCTGTCTTGTGCAAGCAACCAAGCGGACAGGCCATTCAAGTCGCGTCGGTAGGCCGACAAGGTCAGTGGGGACAAGCCGTCTTCCAGCCACAGCGCATCGACGAAGGCATCGATCAGCGGGTCGGTGGTGTCAGTCGAGTTGGAGCTTTTGGACATCAACCACCTTTTGATAAACCAGGTACTCCTCTTTCAACTGCGCCGCAAATTGCGCGGGGCTGTTGGCTACCACTTTGTAGCCACTGGCTTCGATGCGTTTGACCAAGGCCGGGTCTTGCAGCACTTGGCGCAGCGCTTGGTTGAGCTGTGCGACCAAGGCCGGCGACATGCCCTTGGGACCCCATATGCCGTAGAGCGCAGGACGGTTGACGGGGTCGAGACCCAGTTCTTTGAAGGTGGGCACCTGTGGCAATTCGGGCACCCGCTGTGGCCAAGCCACCGCCATGGCCAACAAACGACCGTCTTTGATGTGCGGCAGGGCCGAGGGCAGGTTGTCAAAAATGATGGGCACCTGCCCTCCCACGGCGTCGCGCAGAGCAGGTCCGGCACCGCTGTAAGCGATGTGCACCACCTGGGTTTGGGTCAGGGTTTTGAACAACTCCATTTGCAAATGGGCCACACCCCCAATGCCCGATGAAGCGTAGTCGTACTGACCTGGTTTGGCCCGCAACACCTTGAGAAAACCCGTCATGTCTTTGGCCGGGAACGAGGGATGCACCGCCAGCACATTGGGCGTGATCACCATGTTGATGATGGGCGTGAAATCGGTGAGCGGTTTGTAAGGCACTTTCGGGTTGATGGCCGGGTTGGTGGCTGCACTTGAGGCTGTGGCCAGGCCCAAGGTGAGGCCATCAGGCGCTGCGCGGGTGAGTTCAGCTGCGCCGACCACGCCGCCGCCACCGGGTTTGTTGTCCACCACCACGGTTTGGCCGAGCAACTTGCCCAAGGGTTCGGCCACCATGCGCGCCACGATATCGGTCGAACCACCGGCGGCAAAGGGCACGATCAGGCGAATGGGTTTTGGCGGAAAAGTTTGGGCTTGCGCCACAGTGCTCATCAACACCAAGCCCAAACAGGCCCACTGGCCCAAGCCTTGAAGGGCTTGAGCCCAGCGATGGGTGCGGTACAAGCGCATCAGACCACCACGGGCTCGGGTTCGAGCCGGATGCCAAAGCGTTCGTACACACTGGTTTGAATCGCTTTGGCCAAGGTCATCACTTCGCCACCGGTGCAGGGGTTGTCACGTCCGCCCTTGTTGACAATCACCAGGGCTTGTCGCTCATAGACCGCCGCGTTGCCCACGCTTTTGCCGCGCCAGCCGCAAGCGTCGATCAACCAACCGGCGGCCAATTTGATGCGGCCATCGGCCAGGTGGTAGTGCACCACTTTGGGTTCGCGGGCAATGATGTCGGCGCATTGCTCGGGCGTCACGGTCGGGTTTTTGAAAAAGCTGCCTGCACTGCCCAGATGCATGGGGTCAGGCAGTTTGGCGCTGCGTATTTCACAGACCCAGTCAAACACCTGTTGTGGCGTGGGATGGGCCACGCCGTAATGCGCTTGTTTTTTGCTGAGGTCCAGGTAGCTCACATCGCACTGCCATTTTTTGGGCAGGCGAAACCGCACCTGGGTGATGAGTGCACGGCCCAACAAGCCCAAATCTCGCTCGTCGGCAGCGGCATGTTTGAACACCGAATCTCGGTAACCAAAGGCGCATTGAGCGGCATTCAAGGTGAAGGTGTGACCTGTTTGCAAATCCACCGCGTCCAGCGACTCGAAACGGTCTTGCAACTCCACGCCATAGGCCCCGACGTTTTGCACAGGAGACGCACCGACCGAGCCCGGAATCATGGCCATGTTTTCCAAACCAGGCCAGCCTTGTTCCAGGGTCCAGGCCACGAAGTCGTGCCAGTTTTCACCAGCGGCGGCTTGCACCACCCAGGCTTTGTCGTCTTCGGCCACGAGTTGCTTGCCCATGAGTTCAATCTTGATGACCAGGGGTTTCACATCGCCGGTGATGACGATGTTGCTGCCGCCGCCCAGCACAAAATGCGGCTCCAAACGCAGCGGGCTTTGGAGAAAAGCATGCAGGTCTTCGCTGCTGCGCAAACGCAGCAATCGCTCGGCTTTGGCCGCGATGCCAAAACTGTTGTGCGGCTGCAAGGCGACGTTGGTCTCGATAATCATGTGAGAATTGTCTCACCCTGAACTTGCGAAGTACCGACCATGCCCTCTTTTGATACTGTGTGTGAAGCCGACGTGGTGGAAGTGAAAAATGCGGTGGAGAACACCGCCAAGGAAATCACCACCCGATTCGATTTCAAAGGCACTTCTGCCGCCATCGAACTCAAAGACAAAGACATCACATTGATCGGTGACAGCGACTTCCAGTTGCAACAGATTGACGACATCCTGCGCAACAAACTCGCCAAACGCAATGTCGATGTGCGTTTCCTCGACAAAGGCGATGTGCAAAAAATGGGCGGCGACAAGGTCAAGCAGGTGCTCAAGGTGCGCAATGGCATTGCCACCGAAGACGCTAAGAAAATCCAGCGCATCATCAAAGACAGCAAACTCAAAGTGCAAGCAGCCATCCAGGGTGAGTCGGTGCGGGTGACTGGCGCCAAGCGCGACGACTTGCAGGCCGCCATGGCGCTGATCCGCAAAGACATGACGGATCTGCCGCTGAGCTTTGACAATTTCCGCGACTGATCGCCGTCATGGCGAGCTCTCGTCATGGCGAGCTCTCGTCATTGCGAGGAGCGTAGCGACGAAGCAAACCGCCGTCATGGCGAGGCCTCGTCATTGCGAGGAGCGTAGCGACGAAGCAATCTCACGTCATTGCGAGCGCAGCGAAGCAACCTCCCGTCATTGCGAGCACAGCGAAGCAATCTTTTTCTAGCACTGTCTCCAACCTCCCCGCCCTCCTTCCCCGCCGCTCACCGCAGCAAAGCTTCGACGTTCGCTACGCGGGAAAGTATGGCGTATCGGTCAAGTGAGAAGGCGCTCATCGATTGTTTCACCTCGATGGCGATGACGTGTATTTCATTTAATCTTGTTGCTTACCCAACCGAACATCTCACAGCGATCACCACAAAGGCGGTCGGACGCGTAGCGAACGTCGAAGCTTTGCTGCGGTGAGCGGCGTTCGAACCGCTTTGGGGCGATAGTGAGGTTGCTTCGTCGCTAAGCTCCTCGCAATGACGAAAGCTGGTAATGCCGAAGGGTTGCTGCGTCGCTAAGCTCCTCGCATTGACGAGGATCGCTAGGACGAGTGTTTATTTGCTGGTCTGCGCCTGACGGATGGCCGAATTGGCGGCGTCGCCCGCGTTGCTTCCACCCGCAGGGTTTTGAATCACCAGACCCAACAAACGGGCACCGTGTTCCACCGCGATAGAGCCATAAGAAATATCACCGTGCACCACCGAGTCTTTGTGGAATTCCACCCGCTCAGAAGCGTAAATATTGCCTTCCACCTTGCCCGCCACCATGACACGGTGGGCGGTCACGTCGCCCGACACTTCGCCACTGGCGCCAATGGCCACGGTGACTTTGTTTTCTTTGCTGGTTTCGATGTTGCCGACCACCTTGCCATCGATGCGCACACTGTCCACCAAGACCAAGCGTCCGTAAATTTGGGTGGTGCGCCCGATCAGGGTTTCAAAACGCTCCTGTGAACTGGCCAAGGGTTTGTCGCGCAATTTTTCAAACATGGTGTGAACCCAGGTGGATGGTCAGTTGGAGCCGATGAGAAGGACTTGGACAGGGTTGATGACCCTGTCACGGTTGAAAACTTCGTAGTGCAAATGCGGGCCCGTGGAACGCCCCGTGCTGCCCACTTCGCCCAAAATGCCGCCCCGCTCGACAGGGTCGCCGGGTTGCACCAGCCGCTTGCTCAGGTGGGCATACCGGGTGGAGAAGCCTTCGGCATGCTGGACTTCCACCACATTGCCGTAGCCCATGTCCCAGCCTGAACGGGTGACCACCCCTTTGGCGGTGGCCACCACCGCCGTGCCACTGCTGGCGGTGAAATCCAGTCCTTCGTGCATGGCCAAGCCACCGGTGAAGGGGTCGTTGCGAATGCCAAAGCCGCTGCTGACCCGGAAATCGCCCTGAACAGGAACGCCCGTGGGCAAGGTAGACAACCATTCAAGTTGTTTTTCCCAACGTGAATGGAGTTCGGCCACAGCGGTTTGGGTTTGCACAAACTCTTGCAGGGTTTGGTCGAACTCGACACCCAAAGGCTGACGGAACAAAGAGGAGAAAGGACGGGGTGCCACCAATGGGCCACCCTTGTTGTCGTCTTTGCGGTTGATTTTGTCGCGCACCACGGTGGGTGTCGCCATCTCCATGAAGCGGTTTTTCATGGCCTCGAGCTGGCGAATTTCATTGACCGTGGAATGCATCGACTCACGCAGTTGGGACAGATGGTCACGGTAGACCGATTCCATGCGCTTTTGCTCGGCCTCGGTGGTGACGCCACCGATGCTGCGGGCCAGGTCGGGGTTGTATTCAACGGCAATCTTGAAGCCGACGAAATGCAGCAAAAAACCGGAAGCAACCAAGAACATGCCCACGACCACTGCCGCCGTGAGCACGGTGCGGGTGGTGATGGAAATGGTTCTGACGTTACCGGTAGGCCCTGAAAGCCACATCAACTGCATGCGAGAAATTCCTGTGTTTGTGAGAGCCCTGTGTCCAACAGGGATCGACATTCTATGCACAGTCCTGAAGGGTGCAAGCAAAAAAAATCCAAGAATGATGTCATTAAATATTAATAAGAATGTGTTGCATGAATATAAATACTACTTAAGAATTATTTATAAGGGTACTCAAGAAGAAAAGACTGCTCAAGTTGGTGGCCCAAGCCCAAAAAAAACGGTTCAAGCCAAAAAACCAAAACACCAGGAAGTGGAAAACCAAGGCCACACCGCCAAAACCCCAGATCCAATCGGGCTTGAGCAGCACCAAGGGAAACACGCCCTCCCACACAATGAACGCCCAGCTGCACACCAAAGCCAGCCAGGGCTTCCTGAAAATACTGTCACCCGACAAGGGTCCATATAGACCACTATTGAGAAAGACGGTGAGCGCCCGCCCACTTCTCCACTCCGATCGTTTGAGCTTGACCCAGCCTGAAATGAAATACGAGCTCAGGGTGTGGATACCGATGTAACCCAAACCCGCTGCCCAGGCCATGGCGGGTTCGGTGAACAAGCACAGCACTTGGGCGATCAAGATGCCGGTCAGCGACACCAGAGTCATGAAGTCACTGCCGCCGTTGAAAGCCCCGCGCCATCGCACCAACAACAGCAACTGCCCGATGAACAACACCAGGGCCAAGCTCAATTGAGCGCCCCACAGTGCCAAACAAATCGCGGCCAAGCCCCGAACCAGCAGTTGCAGGCGGTAAACGACGGGCAGGTAAGCGCCATCCAGCAGCTGCTTGAGCCATCGGGGCGAGTCTGGGATATCGGCCCGCTGCACCCGCCAAGACCACACCCCCTCAGGGTCGGTGCTGTCGGCGATGCGCCAGTACTCGACGGTTTGCAACAGCACGCTCCAAGCGCACATCAGCGTCAACCATTGGATGGCCATGTCCCCAGTCACAGGGCCATCTCCGGACTGCGCAGCACGGTGTCACTGCTCACATGGCCCTGGACATCAGGTCTTTCCAAGCGAATTTCGAGTTGGTAGCGCCCTTCGCGGCACGCGGGGTGTTGTCGGCGCAAGGCTGTGGCTGCCAAACGGCACACCAATTGGTAAGTGACCAAGCCGCTGGCATCTTGCCCTTCGCCCAAGTCTTTGATGTCACTCGAGAGGTGATCGACCAGGTTTTGCTCGGCCAACGCCCGGTTGCCCCAAGGGTTGTGAAACACATGCCAACAGCTACGCTCTCGTCGCGGATAGACCCACTGCCAATCGCTCCACGCCGTGCTGTGGGTTTGGTAGCGCACATACAAATGTGGCACCGGTCCGACCTGGTGATAGAACTGCCAATTCGGAAAAAAAGCCCTGAACAGGAAAAACCAAGGACCCTTGACAGTGCGGGTTTGCCATATCAACCCCAGTGCCAACCAAGCGAAATAAATCAACAACAACCAGAAAATGGTCTGCATGCCCCGAAACTCCTGTCAGATGCATCAATTGTCACGAATTTCATCCTCGGTTTGGGCGAAGCGTCGAGCGTGTAAAGTCAGGGACTGACGATTCAGACGCACCGTCTGAACGATTCGGACACTTTATGAACGCGCGTTCTTCCTCTTCTTCCCTGTCTTTTGAAATCAAAAGCGCCACCCTCCCCCTGGTGTCGGTGCTGATCAAGTCGGCGGACTTGCAAGTGCTCAGCACCGACATGCACACCCGTTTTGGCGACACCCCCGGTTTTTTCGACAACGACCCGGTCTTGATCGACCTGCAGGCAGTTGACGAAGCAGTCGATCTGAGCGGTTTGCTGCAACTGCTGCGCCGCTACCAGATGAACCCAGTCGCTTTGCGTGCCGGCAATCCCTCCCAAGAAGCAGCGGCCACCTTGGCGGGGCTTTTTGTCACCTCGGAAGCCCGTGTGCTGCCACCCATCAAGGACACCTCTGCACCGACTGAAGTGGTGCGCGAAGTCATTCGCGAGGTGGAGGTGGTGCGCGAGGTGGCGTCTGCGGGGCAAAGCGCCTTGGTGGTGGACAAGCCCTTGCGCTCGGGTCAACAGGTTTATGCCCGTGGCCGCGATTTGGTGGTCTTGGCCATGGTCAACCCTGGCGCTGAAGTCATGTCCGATGGGCATATCCATGTGTATGCACCGTTGCGCGGCAAAGCCATTGCAGGTGCCAAAGGCGACACCTCGGCGCGTATTTTTGCGGCGAGTTTGGAGGCCGAGTTGGTGTCCATTGCCGGTGTCTACCGCACCAGCGACACACCTTTGCCCAAGGACGTGGCAGGACGTCCGGCACAGGTCTGGCTGGCAGACGACAAACTGCAAATGCGAGCCTTGTAAACTCTTTGGTTAACCAAAATCAACGCCTTGGCGTTGCCAGTTTTTCTTCTCTTCAAAGGATTTTTTTCGATGACAAAAATAGTCGTGGTGACCTCGGGCAAGGGTGGCGTGGGCAAGACCACCACCAGCGCCAGTTTCGCGTCCGGTCTGGCGTTGAGAGGCCACAAAACCGTGGTGATCGACTTTGACGTGGGCTTGCGCAACCTGGACCTGATCATGGGCTGTGAGCGCCGTGTGGTCTACGACTTTGTGAACGTCATCAATGGTGAAGCCACACTCAACCAAGCGCTCATCAAGGACAAGCATTCAGACAACCTGTATGTACTGGCCGCCTCGCAAACCCGCGACAAGGAAGCGCTGACCCAAGACGGTGTCGAGCGTGTCTTGCGCGAATTGGCGGGCATGGGGTTTGACTACATTGTTTGCGACTCCCCTGCCGGCATTGAAACTGGCGCCCTCATGGCCATGCATTTCGCCGATGAAGCCGTGGTGGTGACCAACCCCGAGGTGTCCTCGGTGCGCGATTCGGACCGTATTTTGGGCATGCTCGGCAGCAAAACTTTGCGCGCCATCCAAGGCCAAGAGCCTATCAAAGAGCATTTATTGATCACCCGTTACAACCCCAGCCGGGTGCAAGACGGTCACATGCTGTCTTTGGAAGACATCCAAGACATCTTGCGCATCCCCCTGATTGGCGTCATTCCCGAGTCTGAGGACGTGCTGGAAGCCTCCAACCAGGGCGTGCCGGCCGTGTTGCTGGAAAAAAGCGATGTGGCTGAAGCTTACAAAGACGTGGTGGATCGCTTTTTGGGCAAGGACGTGCCCTTGCGCTTCACCGAGGCGGTCAAGCCAGGGCTGTTCCAACGTGTCTTTGGGCGGAGATAAGCAGCATGTCTCTCCTGTCCCTTTTGCTTGGCGAAAAGAAAAAAACCGCCAGTGTCGCCAAAGAACGTCTGCAAATCATCCTGGCGCACGAGCGTTCGGGCAAAAACGCCCACCAACCCGACTACCTGCCCGACTTGCAGCGTGACCTGATCGCGGTGCTGTCCAAGTACGTCAACATCAACCCAGACGACATCAAGGTCAACTTGGAACGCCAAGACAACCTGGAAGTGCTGGAAGTGAAAATCGAATTGCCTGACGCGCGCTGAGGCTGATCAATCCACAAAAAAGGCGACCCGAGGGTCGCCTTTTTGCTTGGGTCAAGCCTGTTTATTTGGGCAACTTGCCACCACTCTTCACGCATTCATCCAAGGTTTTGAATTCGGTGAATTTTTTGGTCCGCTCGTAGCTCGGGCTCTTGGCGTCATGGCAAATGCCGCTGTCAGACTTTTTCACGATGGGCGCTGCAGGCGCTGCGGCTGCCGGTTGACCTACAGGCAGCTTGCCACCGCTCTTCACACACTCGTCCATGCTGGCAAAAGCGGTGAATTTTTTGGTGTTGCCAAATGAAGGGCTGGATTTGTCGTGACAAATGCCCGCATCGGATTTTTTCACCACCGGCTCGGCGGCTTCTTTTTTGTCGGCCGCCAGGGCCAGGCCACAACCCCACCCCAGGCCCACCACCAAAACTGAACGAATCACAAAATTCAGCATGTACCGTCCCCTTCATGTAGAAAGTCTTCATCATAAGTGCACCTCGTGACAGTGAGGTGTCTCACATGATTGAGGCAAAAACTGCAGTTGAATTCGAAGGTTCGAGTGAATTGGAGGCAATTGTTCAAATAGCCTCATCGGAATTGCATCCAAACAATGAATTCCGACCTCACCGCCTTGTTGATCAGCAGCCAAGCCGCCTTGGTGCAGGACGTCAGCGGGTGGCTGTCCCAAGCGCCCCATCGCTTGGGCAACTTGCTCTGCGTTGATGCCTTGGACGAAGAGTTCAACACCTCCATCGATGTTTGCATGATGGACGCCAGTTTGGACACCGCCGCGGCCCTCGAGTTAACAGGTCGCTTGCGATCGGTGCAACCTTTGATCGGTTTGGTGGTCTTTTTGCCCCCAGACACCGCCATGCGCTTGAAATTCCTGAGTCAGGGCGCCGATCACGTGCTGGGCTGTCCTCCGGACGGGTCTGAACTGCTGGCGGTTCTGCAATCCTTGAGCCGTTACATCGGCGGTCATGCCAAGCTTCGACAGACGATTCAAACCGACGCCCATGCCATTGAACTCGACAGCCGCAAGCGCTGCATCCGCGGCGCTTTGTCCGAAATACACCTCACCTCAACCGAGTTTTTGATCCTGCAGGCGCTGAGTCTGGCCAAGAACAAGGAGCTGGAGTTGTGGCAAATCTACGACGTCTTGGGCAAAACAGAGCAAACCTTGAAAAAGGCGGCTTTGGAGGCCCAAATCTACAGATTGCGGAAAAAACTCAAGGATTGTGGTGCCGCCAATCAGGCGCTAAGGTCCATGCGGCTTAAGGGTTACCAACTTTGCTGTCCTATCTATATCAGTTAGTTTTCTTGGCAAGTTGATTATTTACTTTAAGTTTCTTTGTCTAAATTATCAGATTTAGTCAGTTTTCTAACTGTTCGTTTTTTAAGATCGCGCTCCCTTAAGAAAACCAGAGATTGCCAGCATGCGACAAGACCACGATCCGCAACTCAGCGCCAAATTTCTGCAAGTCATCTGCCAGTTGCATGAATGGGAAAACCAGCATTTGGAGCTGGCACAAACCCAAGCTGGACGCTACCTGTACCTGAACATTGCCAAGCAGTTGCAAGAAAAGCGCGGTGGTCCCAGCGCCTTGCTCAAGGGCATTTACTACAACAAAGAGCTCAGCGAGCGCGCCTTGCGCTACAAAATCCGTGAATTTGAAAACGATGGGCTGATCGAGTTTGAAGCCAGCAACGTGGACAAACGCTCCAAGAAAATACTGCCCACAGACGCGTTCATCAAAACCCTGGATGCCCATGCCGCCGAATTCGGGCGCATGCTGGGCAATGAATTCCTGATCTTTCCCAAAAAATAAACCCTGGCCCAGCAGATCGCCGCCATGAACACCCTGTCCATCGCGGGCCTGCTGGCTGGATTGCTTTTTGCAGTTGGCGGCTGGGTTTATTGGCACAACCGGCGGCGCAACCTGTTGCTGCAAAGCCAGCTTGACGAGGCCCTGGCAGGTCGCCAGCGTTTGCAAGATTTCCTGGCTTCCATGTCACATCACCTGCGCACTCCGCTCAATGGCGTGATGGGCTACGCTGAATACGTTTACAGCAGCACCAGCGAGCCCATGATCAAGTTCACCTCCAAAATCATTTTGGAGAACAGCTTGCAAATGCTGCACTTGGTCAATGGCTTGCTGGACCTGACCAAGATTCAAGAAGGCAGTTTGACCCTGTCCAATGCCGAGTTCGACATCCAAGAACTGGTGGAGTCGGTGCGCGCCTTGCACCAAACCCGCGCCAATGAATTGAAACTGACGCTGAGCGTCAACATCGCCCACAACGCACCGACCCGCATGCGGGCTGATCCTTACCGTGTCAGGCAGGTGCTGAACAACCTGGTGGACAACGCCCTCAACTACAACAAACCCAATGGCAGCGTGGTGTTGAATGTGTCGCCGAATGCCAATGGGCAGTACATCACTTTTTCGGTTCAAGACACCGGGCAAGGCGTTTCCCCCGAAGTTCAAACTACCTTGTTCATGCGCAAACAGCACAAGCAAGAACCCTTTGTGCTGCAACCCCATGAAGGTGCGGGTTTGGGGTTGATCTTGAGCCACCAATTGGTTGATTTGATGGGCGGCGTGCTCGACTACAGCACCCAAGCCGGGCAAGGCAGTTTGTTTTTCTTCTCTTTGCCAGTGCGTGAATACAAGCGTTGAACCATGACCAGCCTCCACGTACTGGTGGTCGATGACAACCACACCAACCGCTTGCTGCCTGGTCTGTTTCTGCGCCCCTTGGGACATGTGGTGAATGAGTGCGACAGTGCTGCAACCGCCCTAGATTGGCTCTCGCAGCACCCATGCGATGTGGTGTTGCTCGATATCTCCATGCCCACAGTAAGTGGTCTGACCCTGTGCCGACAACTGCGACAGCAACCCGCGATGGCGCACCTCAGAATCGTGGCCTACACCGCGCATGCCTTGCCCGAAGAGCTTGACATCCTCGCCCAAGCCGGATTTAACAAAGTGCTGATCAAGCCCATCACCAGCCGCGACCTGCTGCAAGCCCTGTCCGACTGAGCCGCACGCATAATGGGTCAATGAACAACTCCCAAAAGATTCAACCTCGGTTTGGCCGATTGCTGCTGGTCTGGGCACGGGCCGTGTGCTTTTGCGGCCTGACCGTCGCCCTGCACCCCGTGGGTGCGCAGGCCCAGGCGCTGCAAGCCCGGACGTGCGACGCGTGGAACACCGCGCGCAAGGCCAATCTGAGCAGCGCTGTGCAGCGTGAATGGTTGTTTGGTTATCTGAATGGCTGGCGAGATGCGCAATTGGCGCTCAACGGTGCCGATGTGTTCCAAAGCATGCCTGCGGTGGAAATTTTGATTGAGAAAACCAATGGGTTTTGTGAGAAAGACCCTGCGGCGCCCGTGAACCAGGTCATGGGTTTGCTGTTGCAACCGTGAACTGTTGTCGCGTCGGGTCTTGTCATGCGCCAGGCAAAGAACCCCAGTCCGTGGTGTAGTTGGCGGACTTTCTTTCTTGGCGCATTTGCCAGCCTTGATGCGCCCCCTGTGTCGACACCTTCACCGTACCGCGTCCATAGCGTTGGTTGAGTTTGTCCAAGGTGTTCATCAACCGGGTGTCGCTGCGCTGGGTGGGCTCGAGCCAGTCCATTTGGCAGTGGCTGACTGGTGAAATATCGCCCAGCATCACGCCTGCTTTTTTGTAGGCATAGCCAGGTTTGAACATGCGCCCCACCAAATAATCGGCCCATCGGTTCACCACCAAACTGTCGTTGGTGGGCTGGGGCAGCGGCACCGTGATGCAAGGGTTGTACTGGGGCAGGTCTTTGCGAAACCGGTTGGTGTGCAAAAACACCTGCAGCAAAGCGGCATGAGACCCTTGTGCCCTGAGCTTGACGCAGGCATTGGCAACAAAGGTGCTCATGGCGTCTTTCAACACAGCTACATCTTCCACGGTGTGGCCAAACGAGCGACTGCTGATGATTTGCTGTTTGTCGGGCACCACCTCTTGCAAGTCGATGCAGGCCACCCCTTGCAATTCACGCTGGGTTTTCTCCACCACCACACCAAACTCGGCCCGCAAAGTGGCGGTGTGCGCCATGCGCAAATCTTGCACCGTGTGAATACCGTGCGCTGCCAAGGCTGCTGAAATCCGGCGACCAATGCCCCAAACCTCGCCCACGTCAATCTGACCCAGCAAGCGGTCTTGTTGGGCATCGGTCAGGTCATTGAGATTGAACACCCCTTTGGAACGCGGATGCTTCTTGGCCACATGGTTGGCCAGTTTGGCCAGCGTCTTGGTGGGTCCAATGCCCACGCACACCGGAATGCCGGTCCACTGCATGACCCGCTCGCGCATTTGGTAGCTCACCTCTTTGAGCTTGGGGATACCGGTCAAGTCCACGAAACACTCGTCGATGGAATACACCTCATGCCGAGGGGCGTACGTGCTGAGGATGGACATGACGCGGTTGGACATGTCGGCATACAAAGCGTAGTTGGAACTCAAAGCCATGATGCCCTGTGCCTGCGCCAGTTCTTGGCACTCAAACCAAGGCTGCCCCATGCGAATGCCCAAGGCTTTGGCCTCGTTGGAGCGAGACACCGCACAGCCATCGTTGTTGGACAACACCACCAAGGGTGTGGTTCTCAAGTCGGGACGAAACACCCGCTCGCAACTCACGTAAAAATTGTTGCAATCCACCAGCGCCAACTGCTGCTTCATGGTGCAACAAGCTCTAATGGGATGGTTTGCAGCATGATGGGTTTGACCACGATCTTGTAACTGTCCAGATCAAAGCCCTCGGTGCGACCCTCATTGGTGACAACCATGGTGCCCGCCTTGGAACACCATGTGCCCAAGTAACACCAGTGGTGGATTCTGTGTTTTTGCACCCAACCGCCTGCTGATTCCACCAAGTCCACAGGGCCGCTGAACGGCCACACCTGCACCTGTGAATCCACCAATGCAGACAACAAGCGTTGGTCATGCACGTGTCGTTCTTCGGCGCCCACGCACACACCCAAGCAGCTTTTGATTTGCAAGCCAAAGCATCCTCTGGCGGACGTCTTCTCCAAGCCCAAGGCCGACAGACACAGCCTGTGCTGCTGCGCCAGCGCTTTGAGCTTGCTGGTCGCCGCATGGCGCGATGAAAACAAGCCATACAAGCCTGCTGTGGCGCCCAGCTTCACAGACTGACCATCCACAATCGCAGGCACCTGGCCTTGCGCCGTGTCTTGGAGTTGAACCGAGCACAAACTGCGCACACGGCGCAACCGTTGGTTGAACAAGGGATTTTGTGTTTTGATGAGCCTGGACTCCAACAACAAAGCACCCATCTCGCCGGCTGTTTCCAGGACATCAATCTGGCGGGTTTGTGCCATCATGCGCACCTCGTCAGGTGCCCGCATGTGGCTCATGACCCGGGCACGGATGTCCACACTTTTGCCGATGTACAAAGGCAAACGCGCCTCCCCCTTGAAGATGTAGACCCCGGCACTGCGCGGCAACTCACTCAGGTTGTCGATGCGCACGCTCATGCTCACTGCAACACCTGTCATCACTCAACACAGTTTGTGGATGTTGTTGGTGACCACACCCCAGACGATGAAGTCGTCCTCTTCCTTGATCAGACGGACGGGGTACAGCGGGTTTTCAGCGATGAGTTTGACCACGCCACCGCGGCGGTACAAGCGCTTGACCGTGAACTCGTTGTTCAACTGGGCAATGATGATGCTGTTGTGCTTGGGGTCCATGCTGCGGTCGACCAGCAAAGCATCACCCTCGTAGATGCCAATGCCGGTCATGGAGTCGCCCTTGACCCGAAAAATATAGGTGGCGTCCTTGTTGCGGATCAGTTGCTGATTGAGGTCGATGCGCTCTTGGGTGTGGTCAGCGGCTGGGGACGGGAAACCAGCAGGCACGGCGCTGCTGCACACATCCAGCCACAACTGGGCAGAGACAATCGGGACGGGTTGATCGTTTGACATAGACTTCACAGGCATGAATCAATAATACTGTATAAATCAACAGTAAAACAACATGTGCACCAATTTCGCCGCCACCCGCAACCAGCCCTGGGTCAAACAGCATTTGCGCGTGGACCTGCCAGTGAATGACTACCCGGCAGAGGCTTTCCCTGGTTATGTGTCCCCTTTGGTGGTTAAAAGTCACCAAAGTGGCCGGGTGGCCTGCGGACTGGCCCGGTTTGGCTTGATCCCCTCATGGGCGAAAGACGACAAGATCAGTCGCCATACCTACAACGCCCGCGCGGAAACAGCCCATGCCAAACCCAGCTACCGAGCGGCTTGGCGACAACGTCGCTACGGCATCGCCTTGCTCGACCATTTTTTTGAACCCAGTTACGTCACAGGCAAGGCCCAACGTTGGCGCATTGCGCTGGCCTCGCACGAACCGTTTGGCATCGCCAGCATTTGGGACACCTGGACAGACCCCCAGAGCGGTGAACTTGTGACGAGTTTTTCCATGCTCACCGTGAACGCGGATGAACACCCCGTGATGCAGCAATTTCACAAACCTGGTGACGAAAAAAGAACCCCCGTGGTCTTGGCGCCTGACCAGTTTGACGCCTGGTTGGAGGCGGACCCGGCAACAGCAGCCAACATGATGCATTGGCAAAGCATGCCGGTGCTCGAGGCCATGTCCGCCGTGACCCACAGGCTGGGCGATGAGCCCATGGCCGCCGCAGATGAGTGAATGATTTATGTTGCATTTTCAGCAACCCTGTCCATCACGGGTTGAAAAACTGGATTTTTTCTATTTTTAAAAGTCCCCTGCGCTTTATTTATTGGCTGGCAGGTCGAATCAAGCATGCTTTGATTTTTTTTCGGGGTTGATCACCCTTGGGCGAAAGGTCTTTTCTTGCAATCGACGATGCTGCCGTCGACTGGTACTCACCGGTCAAACCACAAGTCCAAACTGACCAGCGGACTTGTGGCTGCCGCATGTGGGTTCTGGTCCTGCTGTGCTTGGGCACAAACCGACCTTCGGGCCACGGCAGCCGGGAAAGATGACTGGATTCAATTTCCTCCACGCCCCACCACGCCGCTGTCCAAGTCCACCACGGACAACCCCAGCACGACCCCGCGCAGGCCCTCTTCCTCGCGCGCCCCCCAAGACGGCTGGATTCAGTTTCCAGCCTTGCCCGCTCCGCGGCCTGATGCACAGCCCTTGGAGCCGCTGAAAACTTCGGCGCCACCCGTCAACCCTGCGCCAGACCTGGTCGAATCGACGGCCCGTGAAAGCACCGATTTTGTTTTCAAAGCTTTCAAATTTGAGGGCAACACTGTTTATTCAAACAACACTTTGCAAGTGTTGTTGCAGACGGCCATCCCGAACGTGAAAGATGTGACGGACCTGCAAAAAGCAGCGGACACCGTGGCTCAGCGCTATCAACAAGACGGGGTGTTGGCGCGTGTAGATTTGCTGCCGCAAGACTTGACCCATGGCGAAGTCCTGCTCACCATCACCGAAGGTCGGTTTGCAGGGGCTCAACTGGAGACGCCCAACAGCAGCAAATTGCCAGCCGACTACCTGGTCAAACTGGTCGAGACGGCACAACCCCCAAACGAAGCCGTGTTGATGCAGCAACTGGACCGCGCCACGTTGCTGCTGGGTGAAGTGCCCGGGGTGCAAGCCACCATGCGTTTGAAGTCTGGGAACAACGATGGCCAGACCCTGGCCCTGCTGCAAGTGGTCGACAGTCAAACCTGGAGCAAGCAAGTCAGTTGGGACAACGCGGGGCCAGTCTCCACAGGCATCAACCGCTTCAGCACCCAACTCAGCCGTTTTGGTGCCTTGGGTCGTGCAGACATCAGTCATTTGCAATATCAGCACAGCGATGGCACGGACTACCTTCGGTTGTCCTACACCGAACCGCTGGGCTATTGGGGCAGTCGCTGGGGCGCCAACGCATCTGCCAGTCATTACCAAATCGTGACGAGTGAGTACCAGGCCTTGAACCCCCAAGGACCCGCTACCAGCCTGGGATTGGACATGACTTGGCCCTTGCTGCGCAGCCGAACCAGTTCAGCCAATTTGCAAGTGGCCGCTGACCACAAGTATTTCCGCAACACCTCCAGCCTTGGTGAGATCTCGGCCTATGACATGGACACCTTCTCCACCAGCCTGCAAGGCGTTCGCAGCGACGATTGGCGGGGGGGTGGCGAAACCAACGCAGGGGCCCAACTCACGCACGGTCGGGTGGACTTCTCGCGTTCACCCACTGAAAGCAGTGACATCGCAGGGCACTTCACCAAACTCCGTTTGAACATGGGGCGTCAACAGACCTTGAGCCCAACCACCCAATTGGTGGGGACTTACCAGATGCAAATGGCCAGCAAAAACCTGGACAGCTCCGAGAAATTTTCTTTGGGTGGCATGCAAGCCCTGCGCGCCTATTCCGCCACCGAAGCCAACGGTGATGCGGCCAAGCTGCTCACCGTTGAATTCCAACAAGCCCTTGAATGGCAAAAGCAGCCTTTCAAGCTCAGTGGTTTTCTGGACAGTGGTTATATCAACCGGTCTAAGATCAGCTCGGGTTCGGGCATCAACAGCTACAAGCTCCAGGGCGCAGGCATGTGGGTCGGCTCCACCGTGCCGAACCGATGGGGGCAAACGCAGTGGCGCTTGACGTGGGCCCGTCGCTTGGGCACCAACCCAGCAGCGAAAGCCAGTGGCCTGGATTTGGATGGCACCTTGCAGCTCAATCGATTCTGGTTGTCCGTGATGCAGCAGTTTGAACCATGAAAAAGACCGTTCCTCATCCTTTGCAAGCCTGGGCCTGGGCCACAGGCTTGCTGGGCATGGGTCTGTTGCAAGCACAAACGGCACCCCCACCCACGCAGTTGCCCCAAAGCGGCAAGGTGGCCGCAGGCAGTGCAAGCATCAGCAGTGCTGGCAGCACCCTCACAGTCCAGCAAAACAGCGCACGCGCCATCATTGATTGGAAAAGCTTCAACCTGGGCTCGCAAGCCCAAGTCAACTTCAACCAACCCAGCGCGGCAGCCCTGACCCTCAACCGGGTGCTTGACAGCAACCCCAGTCAGATCATGGGTCGCATCAATGCCCCCGGGCAGGTCTTCATCGTCAACCCAAATGGTGTGTTGTTCGGTGCCACCTCACAGGTGGATGTCGGTGGCTTGTTGGTCACCACCCACGGCATCAACAACGCCAACTTCATGGCCGGAAAAAGTACTTTTGAGGGCAACGGCAAGTCTGGCAGCGTGGTGAACCTGGGCTCACTGCAAGCCAAGCTGGGGGGTTACATCGCCATGCTGGCACCGCAAGTGCGCAACGAGGGTGTCATCATCGCCCGTGAGGGCACGGTGGCCATGGCGGGGGGCAACAAAACCACCTTGGTCTTCAACGGTCAAAGCCTCACTGCGGTGCAAATCGACCAAGGCGTGATGGATGCCTTGGTAGAGAACAAGCACGTGGTGAAAGCCGATGGTGGCTTGGTGGTGATGACCGCGCGCAGTGCCAGTGTGTTGATGGGCAGCGTGGTGCGCAACAGTGGCGCGGTGCAAGCGCAAACCATTGCCAACAAGGGCGGTCGCATCATGCTGATCGGCGACATGACCTCGGGCACCACCGAGGTCAGTGGCACGCTGGATGCATCTGCTCCAAACGGTGGCAATGGTGGTTTCATTGAAACCTCGGCAGGCCAAGTGAAGGTCTCCGATGCGGTACGCATCACCACTTTAGCCAGCCAAGGTCAAACAGGCAAATGGTTGATCGACCCCATCAACGACTACAAGGTCGTTGCCAACACGGGTGTCAACTTTGCAAATGGTGACATCACGGGCACCACATTGGGCGCACAGTTGGCCAGCAACAATATTGAGTTGCAAAGCTCGAATGGTCACAACGAAGGCAGCGGCAATGTCAACATCAGTGATCGCGTTGAGTGGAGCGCTAACACCACGCTGACCTTGACCGCAGCCAATGACGTGAATGTCTATTCCAATATCGTCGCCAGCGGCAACACCGCAGGGTTGGTCATCAATCCCAATGGCGGCACATTCAATCTGCAAATGGGCAAGTCCATCACGCTATCAGGCAGCAACCCAAGCTTGTCCATTGCCGGGCAAAGCTATACCGTGATCAACACGTTGGGCGCCGAGGGCAGCACCACCGCAGGTACCTTGCAAGGCATGCAAGGCAATGTGGCCGGTCGCTACGCCTTGGGTGTCGACATCAACGCCCTTCCTACGTCCGCGTCGTGGACCAATGGATTCAGCCCCATCGGCCAGGATTCCTCTGGTTTCAGTGGTCAATTCCACGGACTGGGACACACCATCAGCAACCTGTCCATCAACGCTTCTGGTCTGACGTCGGTGGGGCTGTTTGGCAAGATCACATCCGACGCGACCATCTCCAATGTCGGCTTGGTGGGAGGATCGACCACCGCTGTTGACGCCACCCACCTGGGTGGCTTGGTGGGCTTGAACGAGGGCGGCACCATCACCAAAAGTTACAACACGGGGACGGTCAGCACCAGCCAAGGAACCACCGGCGTCGGCGGTTTGGTGGGCGGCAACGACTCGGGCTCCGTCAGCCATTCCTACGCCACGGGGAATGTCTCCACCGGAGAGAGTTCAGGGGCCATTGGTGGTTTAGTGGGTTTTTCCACTGGCACCCTGTCCAATTCTTTTGCCGGTGGCAACGTCACCGCCGGAGCCAATTCGGGTCAAGGCTTAGGGACGGCCAACAAAGGTGTCGGTGGCTTGGTGGGCTATGCCTCTGGCACGGTCGCCAACTCGTATGCCACGGGTCATGTGCAAGTCACTGGGGCAGCCAATCAAGTGGGCGGCTTCATAGGCCTGGGGAAAAACCTCACCCTCACCAACAGCTACGCCACAGGCAATGTCTCGGTCAGTGGTTTGGGCAGCCACTTGGGCGGTTTTGTGGGCAATGGCAGCAGCCTCACCCTCACCAATGCTTTTGCCACGGGTGCTGTCAGTGCTGGGGGCCTGTCCACGTCTGTGGGTGGGTTCATAGGCCATGCCAATGGCAGCACCACCGGGATCAACAACGCCTATTCCACTGGCCTCGTCACCATCGGTGGCAGTTCAGGGGGTGGCGGTTTTTCAGGCGGCACCATTGGCGCTGTGTTCAACAGCAGCTACTGGAATACACAGACGTCTGGAAGAAGCGACAGTGCGGGGGGTACAAGCACAAACACAACTCTTCTCAGTGCCTCTGACTTTCTGAGTGTGGCGGGCTGGAGCTCCCCGTATTGGCACCAAATCTCGGGTCAAAACAATGATTTCCCCGTGCTGGGCGTGGGCTTGAGTGCGGTCTATGCGCGCGCCGACAGTGGCAGCAACACCTACGGAAGCGCTGGCTCGCTCACTTACAAGCTGTACACCAGTGCAACTGGCCTTGCCGAAGTCATGGGCTACGTCAAAAGTGGGGCACCGGTTTGGAGTTTTGGTTCAGGCACCTTGACGGGGACCACCATCGCGGCCAACACAGGTGCCAATACCTACGCAGTCAGCTACAAAAGTGGCCTGAGCCTCAGCAACAACGCGCCTGTGGTGATAGCTGGCACGGCAGCGAGCTGGACCACCAACGCCAAAGCTTTGGGCATGACCGTTTCAAAAGCTTATGACGGCAACACCACGTTCAGCACAGGGTTTCAGTTGACCGGCATGGTGCTGGGTCAATCTGCCCCTGGTGTGAGTGGCAGCGCCACGGTTGCCAACAAAAATGTGGGCAGCAGTTCAGCATTTGAGACCAATGACTTGGTGTCAGACAACCCCAACTACCGCCTTACGGGCTCCGTCAATGCAACCATCACACCCAAACCACTGACAGCGGTCGCGTCTGTGGACAACAAGTTCTACGACGGCAACACCACAGCAGCCGCTCCCGTCATCACCTTGACTGGGCTGGTCGGTGAAGAAACATTGACCACCACGGGTGTGGCCAACTTCCAAACAGCGGTCATCGGTCAAAACAAGACTGTGGATGTGACCAGCGTCAACAAAGCGAACGGCAGCAATGGTGGCCTGGCCACCAACTACAGCCTGCCCACCACACTCACCACCACAGCATCGATCAATGCACCAGACATCAGTGGGACACCCTTGAACCTCACGCAGGTTCAATTGGCCGCGCTGACACCGAGTCAGATGGCGAGCCTCACACCGGCCCAATTGGCATCATTGACGGGCGATGACCTCAGCAGCTTGTCAACGGCGCAATTTCAAGCACTGAGCGGCAGTCAAATGGCGTTGTTGACGCTGGCTCAGTTTGAAGCCATGACCGATGACCAGCTGAATTGGATCAGCTTGCAGGTGGCGGACAAATCCACGGATAAGAGCATGGGCAACTTGGTAACGTCGCCTACACCTGCCGCACCCAGCAGTGATGCCAACACCATTCGCGTCAATGCCATTGACAAGGCCAGCGCGAGCTTCATGGAGGCCGCCCCAACAGCACAACTGAGTCCAGCCAAATTACAAGGCATTACACCTGCTGTGTTGGCTGAACTGAGCCCTGCGCAAGTCGCCAATTTGACCACCGCTCAAATCCAGTGGCTCAGCCCCACGCAAGTGCGCGCACTCAGCCCTGCTCACATGGCCGCTTTGTCCAATGTGCAGTTGCAAAGCCTGTCACCCATCCAACTCCAGGCTTTGGATACCGCGCAAATAGCAGCTTTGGCAAAGCTTCAACTGCAGTGTCTCAGCTGTCAACAACTCAAAGCTTTGACGCCTCAGCAAATGGCTGAACTGCCCCCCGCCGTCTTCAAAGCCTTGATCAACGGCAAGATGGGATGCATCAAGCCCCAACAGCTGGCGGCTTTGAATGAAAGCCAATTGAAGATGCTGACCAACAGCCAGATGGGCTTGCTGACTGGTGAACAACTCCAGGCCCTCGCCAAAGATCAATTGAACGTGCTGACCAGCGTGCAAATCCAGCGCATCAAGCCAGAACGGTTGCAGACTTTGTCACCCGACCAAGTGGCTCAATTGGGTGTAGAGCCTTTGCGCGTGATCTTGAAAGCCTTGACCCCTGAACAGTTGCAAGTATTGACACCGCAACAAATTGCTGGACTCTCAGTCACCGACTTGGCCTTGCTCAAGCCCTTGCAAATCCAAAGTTTGTCTGCTCTTCAAATTGCAGCCCTGCCACCTGAGTTGTTGGCACAACTCGACAAATCCCAATGGCGTGGATGGCTGCCCAGTCAAATTGCCGCCTTGAGCGACAAACAACTGGCCTCACTGACCCCTGATCAACGCAAGGCCTTCAACAACCCCGTGTTGCTGGCGCAACCCACCACAGCCGTGGACTTGTCGATTGCCCAATCATTGAATGACTTGCCCAGCAACGAGGTGACCCCTGACCAACTCAAAGCGCTGACCCCGCAGCAAATCCGCTTGGTCAACAAGGATCAAATCCAGGGTTGGAACAAGGTACAAATCAGTGCGCTCAGCACCTTGCAATTTGAGAGTTTGTTGCCTGAACAACTGGCCGCTATTTCACCCCGTGTATTGGCCAGTTTGGACAACCCATTGATCAAGCAAATTCAACCTGTTCAAGTCGCGGCTTTCACGTCAGTGCAGCTCAATGCTTTGTTGCCTGCACACATTCAGTCACTCAGCCCCGCGGTGGTGGCGGCCCTCACGCCAGAGCAGTTCAAGGCCTTGTCTGGCCCGCAAATCAGCTCCCTATTGGATGCACAAATTCCAGCGCTGTCCAAAGCGCAGTTGCAAGCCTTGACACCCGAGCAAGTGGCCTACATCACCCCCTTGCAAATCGCTATGCTCAGCCCCGCACAACTGTCGGTTCTCAGCCCCTATCAGATCAGCTTGCTGAAAGCGCCGCAAGTGTCGGGCTTGACGCAAGCGCAGGTCAATGGCCTGTTTGCCAGCCAAATTGCCGCCCTCACCAAGGCACAAATCGGCGCTTTGCGGCCCGACCAAGTCCAAGCATTGGGTGAGGCGCAATTGGGCAACATGAGTCCAGCGCAATTTGCAGCCTTGCAACCCAAGCAACTCCAAGCTCTGCAAGACAACCAAATAGCGGCATTGAGCTTTGCCCAGCTTGATGCGCTGTCGCCCACGCAATGGCAGGCGCTGACCTTGAATCAATTCAGCGCCTTGTCGCCCAGTGTGTTCGGTTTGTTCAGCAAAGCACAAATTCAAGGCATGACACGTCAACAATTTGCGGGGCTCAGCCCTCAAGCGATTGCCGCCCTGGGTGAAGTTCAACTGGGCGCACTGACCACCTTGCAAATGACTTTGCTCAATGCCCAGCAACTCGCAGCGCTCTCACCCAGCCAGTTGCAAGTCTTCAATGCACTTCAACTCGGCGCCATCAATCCTTCGCAATTACTGGCTTTGAGCAATGCGCAGTTGCAGTCCATCAGCCCCATGCAAATTGGCTTGCTCAACCCGCAGCAACTCAAGACTGTCTTGCCGATGCTCAACCCCAATCAACTGACAAGTTTGACGCCCAGTCAGGTGGCGGTCCTGAACATGAACCAATTACGCACCCTCTCACCAGCACCGCGTCAAAACCTGGTTGATCAAAACTTGCCGCAACAAGCCAGCATGCGCTGATGATGACACTCACAGCCTATTCAACCTTCACAAACACGCTTCTAGAGGCTGCAAGGTTGAGAGGGGTGAGAAACCGATGACTTCAGAGATGTGCCTTGTGAGCAGGGGGCAAACGTTAGGAATTCCATTCCAAGTCCAAGATGACGCCCATTGACCTTGCCAATCAAATTAAATAACATAATTGATAAATTCATTAAAAAGTTTTTCTCGTTTACCAAGTCAACCGGGGCATGAAATGGCTGCTGAAAGTACCTTCTTGATTGATGATCAGGTTCATGATCAGGACGACTTGTTCACTGGTATCGATCAATCAGCCGATTGGTTTGTGCTGGACTCGTCCTTGGACCGTATTTCAGAGTTCCAAAACTTGATGTCCATATACAGTGATCTTGATGCTGTCCAAGTTATTTTGCGTGGCTGCACTGGCGCTACCAACAGCTTCAGCTGTGCATTGGACATCACCTCCCTTGACACCATCGGTAACGCCGACAGCTCAACGGGACCTGGTGACTCAACTTGGTTAGAACTCGGGTCAACGCATGCCCTGATTGCAGGAGATACCAGCCATGCCATTGATACCAACAATGACGGCATGATTGGCGAACTGTCCTCCATCGAATTACCAGTCTGTGATTTGCCCGCGGCCGAAAATACAGAGAATGAATTGGTTCCGATTATTTGTATTTGCTGGCGTGAAGAAGACCTGTATGCCTTAGAGAAATTACTGAATGATCAGGCGACCATAGACAATCTATTCATTGGCAATGGTGATGAAAACGCCCTGATAAGTGACACGGGTCATGGTCAAGTGCAAGATGCTGACAATGATGAACTCGCCGTGAACTCAACCACGCTCATCAACATCGATGCGATCGTGAACTTTGTGGATGCGACAGACACGATGGATAAGGTGTTCTTCGGAACTGATGGTTATGAAGCAGTGACGCCGGAGCAGATCATCTGGATTGGGGTGACAACACCCCTACCGACTGCATATACCGACCTGGTGATGACTGCTTGATATTCAAAGCGCATCAAGTTATTGAACGGGAAGTGAACCGATCAATCACGTCCAGTTTTTGAATCTTTGATTCATTTGAAAAAATAAAGACCCCGCGGGGTCTTTATTGACTTGGGTAGCTGGCGGAAACGAAGGGATTCGAACCCTTGATGAGGCTCAACACCCCATACTCCCTTAGCAGGGGAGCACCTTCGGCCACTCGGTCACGTTTCCAGCTGACTAAATTATGCCTGATTCTGCTCGAGGTCAAAGGCCTTGTGCAAAGCACGCACGGCCAGTTCCAAATACTTTTCATCGATGACCACCGAGGTTTTGATTTCACTGGTGGAAATCATCTGAATATTGATGCCCTCAGCGCTCAGGCTGGCAAACATTTTGCTGGCAATACCGACATGGCTGCGCATGCCGATACCCACGATGGAGACCTTGCAAATCTTGGCATCACCCAGCACCTCAGGCGCACCGAGCTCGGGCAGCACCTTGGTTTTGAGCAGGTCCATGGCGCGGGCATGGTCGTTGCGGTTGACCGTGAAGCTGAAGTCGGTCAAACCACCTTTGCTGATGTTTTGAATGATCATGTCCACTTCAATGTTGGCATCCGCCACGGTGCCCAAAATTTTATGGGCGATGCCAGGCTTGTCCGGCACACCGATCACAGAGATCTTGGCTTCGTCACGGGTGAAGGCAATGCCAGATACGATGGCTTGTTCCATTTGATCGTCTTCCTCAAAAGTGATCAAGGTGCCAGACTTGGCTTCCTCGTTGATGTCGATGTCCCAGGGTGTGAAGCTAGAGAGCACACGCAATGGCACTTTGTACTTGCCGGCGAATTCCACCGAACGGATTTGCAAGACCTTGCTGCCCAGCGAGGCCATTTCCAACATTTCTTCAAAGCTGACCGTGGTCAAGCGACGCGCCTCGGGTACGACGCGCGGGTCGGTGGTGTAAACGCCATCGACATCGGTGTAGATCAAACATTCAGCGGCTTTCATGGCAGCCGCCACGGCCACGGCAGAGGTGTCTGAGCCGCCGCGGCCCAAGGTGGTCACATGGCCATCGGGGTCGACGCCCTGAAAACCCGTGATGATGACCACTTTGCCTGCACTCAGGTCTGCACGAACACGCTTGTCGTCAATTGACTCAATGCGCGCCTTGGTGAAGGCACTGTTGGTGTGGATGGGCACTTGCCAGCCAGAGTAACTGATGGCAGGAACACCCTCTGCTTGCAAGGCAATGGCCAGCAAGGCTGAGGAAGCCTGCTCGCCTGTGGCGGCCAGCGCATCGAGTTCGCGCAAATGGGTATCGGTGTGTGCGCTGCCGCCCAATTCTTTGGCCAAGCCCAGCAGTCGATTGGTTTCGCCACTCATGGCCGAGGGCACCACCACCATCTGGTGGCCGGCTTTGGCCCATTTGGCCACGCGCTTGGCCACGTTTTGGATGCGTTCGGTCGAGCCCATGGAGGTGCCGCCGTATTTGTGAACGATGAGAGCCATCTTGTAGAGGTGTGCGTCTGGAAAAGCTAGAAATTGTACCAATCAAGCACCGCACCAAGGCGCCTGACAAAGCCCTCGCCCACTTTGATGTCGATCTGGTGACCGCGTGTTTGACAAGCCTGTATTTGCACCAGCAAAGCTTCCAACTGACGCGTACTGGCTTGCACACCTCGACCCCGCAGCCAATGGCGCAAGACATTGGTTTGTCGCGCCTGACTCAAGCTTTGCAGCGCATGAATGACTGGGGGCACACCCACCGAGCGCAAGTCATGCTCGGCCAATTCCACCAGCAAAGTTTGCGCTTGGGCCGCATGCTTGGCGGATCGAGCGAAAGTCGCCCTGAAGGCGGGAAAGACCGCTTCCAATGTGGGCAACATTTGATGTCGAATCTTGTTGCGGGTGTATCGGGTGTCAGTGTTTGTGGGATCTTCCACCCATGAAACGCCCAGCATGCTCAGCCATTCACGCAATGCAGCACCAGGCACTTCCAGCCAAGGTCTGTGTATGACCAAACCATCACGTTCCATGCGCTGTGGCATGGCCGACATGCCCGGCAAACCAGCGCCGCGAGACAAGGCCAGCAACATGGTTTCCACCTGATCGTCAGCATGTTGAGCCAGCACCACCTCGGGCTGGCCATCGCCAGCTGTCAACAGCGCCTGCTTGATGGCGGCATAACGCGCTCGACGGGCGGCGTCTTCCGGGCTCTCACCTGCTGAGGGTTGCGCATTCACATGTTGCACCACCAGCGGCACTTGGAGTTGTTGACACAAGTCTTGGCAATGCGTCATGAAGCCATCCGCCGCCGCTTGCAAACCGTGGTGCACATGCACTGCCCTGACCTGCCCGGGCCAACGTTGAACACAAGCCAACAACAATGCACACGAGTCCGCGCCGCCGCTCAACGCAACCGTCAATGGCAAAGAGGGATGAAAGTGTTCCAGCGACAAGACCGCAGGCATAGCGGCCTTGGTCAAAACATCAACGAGCGTCGGCTTTGGTGTCGTTGAATCGGCCATAGCTTTGCAGCCGTTCATAGCGACGGTCCAGCAAATCCTTGACTTTCAAGTCGCTCAATTGACGCCAAGCATCATTGAGGCCGCGCTTGAGTTGGGCCGCCATTTGCTTGGTATCACGGTGGGCGCCGCCCACAGGTTCGTTGACGATCTTGTCAATCAAACCCAAGGCTTTCAAGCGATGCGCCGTGATTCCCAGTGCATCGGCAGCATCCGAGGCTTTGTCGGAGGTTTTCCACAAAATGGATGCACAACCTTCGGGGCTGATGACCGAGTAAATCGAGTACTGCAACATCAACAGTTGGTCTGCCACGCTGATGGCCAAAGCGCCGCCTGAACCGCCTTCGCCAATGATGGTGGTGATGATCGGCACCTCGAGTTGCGCCATTTCGAAAATATTGCGCCCAATGGCTTCCGACTGGCTGCGTTCTTCTGCGTCAATGCCAGGGAATGCACCGGGTGTGTCGACAAAGGTGAAGACGGGCAACTTGAATTTTTCAGCGGTCTTCATCAAACGCAAGGCCTTGCGATAGCCTTCAGGACGCGTCATGCCAAAGTTGCGAGCCGTGCGTTCTTTGGTGTCGCGGCCTTTTTGCTGACCAATGACCATGCAAGCATTGCCATTGAAGCGCGCCAAGCCGCCCACGATGCTCAAGTCATCAGCAAAATGACGGTCGCCGTGCATCTCGACAAAGTCGGTGAAGATGTCGTTGATGTAATCCAGGGTGTAGGGGCGCTCGGGGTGACGGGCAATCTTGGTGATTTGCCAAGGAGTCAAATCACTGTAGATGTCTTTGGTGAGTTGCAAGCTCTTTTTGGACAGTTGGTCGATTTCTTCAGAAATATCAACCGCCGATTCCACCTGCACATAGCGCAATTCTTCGATCTTGGTTTCGAGTTCAGCAATCGGTTGCTCAAAGTCGAGAAAAGTTTTCTTCGCCAATCGGGTCTCCTTGATCGTCAGGCCCAGGGCCCGTTCAGTAGGCAACGGGTTGCGGGTCGAGCGAGCGCCAAATATACCAAGTTGCCACGCTGCAATAAGGCGCCCAGGCCGAGGCCACTTCGCGGGCATCGCTTCGGCTCACAGCCTCACCTGAAAAATAGTTGTGGCTGATGCCATTGATGAGGCCTACATCGTCTAATGGCAACACATTGGGACGCAACAGGTAAAAAATAAGGAACATCTCGGCCGTCCAGCGACCAATGCCACGAATGGCCACCAATTCTTCGATGATGGCCTCGTCGTTCATCTCTGCCCATTTGCGGGTATGAACTGCCCCATTGGAAAAATGCAATGCCAAGTCCACCAGGTATTCCACTTTGCGAGCAGACAAACCAGCGCCTCGCATGTCATCCACCTTGAGTTTGAGCACACTGGCAGGGGTGAGGGTTCGGTTGAGCGCGGCAAATTTGTCCCACACCGATTGGGCTGCTTTGACAGAAATTTGCTGCCCCACGATGCTGCGCGCCAAGGTGACGAATGCATCCCCGCGCGACTCCAGACACACATCGCCAAACTGTGGAATGAGACGGCGCATGACACGGTCTTTTTTAGCCAGGTGCTTGCACGCTTCCTCCCAGTAGGCAGGCTTGATGCGCTTGACTTGCAGAGGGCGAATCGTCATCAGGCACGCTCCCACTGTGTACCTTGGGCCGAGTCTTTGAGCACAATGCCTTGCGCCAGCAACGCTTGGCGAATACGGTCAGCTTCGGCGAAATTTTTGGCAGCTTTGGCTTGAGCACGGGCTTGGATTTGCGCTTGAATCTCGGTCTCGTCGACGCCGGTGGCGCCAGCTTGCAAATGGGCTTGGGGGTCTTGCTGCAACAAGCCCAACACAGCACCCAAGGCCTTGAGCAAACCGCTCAATGCCGAAGACTGTGTGCGGTTGACCTCGGCAGCCAAGTCGAACAACACCGCCACAGCCTCTGGTGTGCCGAAGTCTTCGTCCATGGCGGCTTTGAATCGCGCAGCATGGGGGTGCGACCAGTCGATGTTCACAGCATCTGGCTTGACCGCATGAAGCGCAGTGTAAAGACGCTTGAGAGACGCTTTGGCATCGTCCAGATGGACGTCGCTGAAGTTCAAGGGGCTGCGGTAATGGCTGCGCACCACGAAGAAACGCACCACCTCGGGTTCGTAATTGTTGAAAACGTCACGGATGGTGAAAAAATTGCCCAGGCTTTTGGACATCTTCACGTTGTCCACATTGATGAAGCCGTTGTGCATCCAAAACGAGGCCATGGGCACGCCATGCGCGCCTTCGCTTTGCGCGATTTCATTTTCATGATGGGGAAACTGCAAGTCGGCACCACCCCCATGAATGTCAAACGATTCGCCCAGCAGCTCACAAGCCATGGCCGAGCATTCAATGTGCCAACCTGGACGACCGCTGCCATAGGGGCTGTCCCATTTCACGTCGGCAGGCTCTTCAGGTTTGGCGGATTTCCACAAAACGAAATCAAGTGGGTCTTCTTTGCCATCCAACACAGCGACCCGTTCACCCGCATGCAGTTCGTCCAAAGACTTACCAGACAACTTGCCGTAACCCGGTAATTTACGCACTGCAAAGTTGACATCGCCATTGGGTGAGCGGTAGGCCAAGCCCTTGTGCTCCAACTTGTCGATGATGGACAACATGCCCGGCACATGGTCGGTGGCGCGTGGCTCAGCACTGGGACGATCAATACCCAAAGCGTCTGCATCTTCGTGCAATGCGGCAATCATGCGATCGGTCAGGGTGCGAATGGTTTCACCATTTTCCGTGGCGCGACGAATGATTTTGTCGTCGATGTCGGTGATGTTGCGGATGTAAGTGACTTGGTAGCCGGATTGCTTCAACCATCGTTGAACCACATCAAATGCCACCATGGATCGCGCATGCCCGATGTGGCAAAAATCGTAAACTGTCATGCCGCACACATACATGCGCACCTGCCCTGCTTGCAATGGGGCAAAAGTTTGCAAATCACGCGTTAGCGTGTTGTGAATGCGAAGGGCCATGGTGTGAGCTTAAGCTGGGAAGCGCGACAGGGCGCGTAAGGTCTCTCTACTACAATGCCCGCAGTATATCTAGCCATCTGACAAGCCGTGTTCGCTTGTTGTCCTCCCTGTCACACATGCGCATGTCACATCCCTGGTCCGTTGAATTGCACAAGCCTTGTCGCACACTCTTGATGCTGGCCTGCTGGTTCTTGCTAGGCATATCGGCTTTGCATGCGCAATCCAACAGCAACGCATCCTTTAAAGGCACCCCGCACGAAGAGGTGCAAAAAAGCATGGCCAAGCGCGACTGGCGCACTGCGCTGTGGCAAATAGAAGAACATCTTCAAACCCACCCTCGCGACCCTCAAATGCGCTTTTGGCGTGCCCGTTTGTTGGAACAACAACAACGCACTGACGAGGCTTTTGACATCTACGTTCAACTGTCTGAAGACTACCCAGAACTGCCTGAGGTGCAAAACAATTTAGGCGTGTTGCTGGCGTCACGGGGCAAAACCGATGAAGCCAAGCTTGCCTTTGAACACGCTTTGCGCAACAACCCTAACTACGCCACGGCCCATGAAAACTTAGGCGATGTCTTGTTGCACCAAGCCCAACGCGCTTATGACAAAGCCCACATGCTCAACCCAGCGTCACGCAGCATTCCAAGCAAGTTAAAAACACTTCAACCCGCTCTTCAACTCACCCTCACCAAGCCATGATCACCTCATCTCGCCGTCAAATCTTCGCCTTGCTCTTTGCTGTCATGGGCTTTGCCAATGTTCAGGCCCAGACCACCAACCCGCAGGTGAAGTTTGTCACCTCAGCCGGTGAATTTGTGGTGGAACTCGCTGCTGACAAAGCGCCGGCCACTGTGGAGAATTTTCTGGGTTATGTGCGTGACGGTCACTACAACGGCACCATTTTTCACCGCGTGATCAACAACTTCATGATCCAAGGTGGCGGCTACGATGCCAAGTACCAAGAAAAGGCGACCAAGGCACCCATCAAACATGAGGGCGCCGAGGTCAAAGCCAAAGGTGGTCCTCGCAACACAGTCGGCACCATCGCCATGGCACGTACCAACAATCCCCATTCAGCCAGTGCGCAGTTCTTCATCAATGTGAAAGACAACGACTTCCTCGACCACCAAGCCCCCAATGGACAAGGCTGGGGCTATGTCGCGTTTGGCAAGGTCGTGTCAGGCATGGACGTCATCAACAAAATCAAACAACTCCCCACTGGTCACGGTGGCCCCTTCCCCACCGATGTGCCTCAAACACAGGTGGTGATTCAATCTGCAACTTTGGTGAAATGAACATGTCCCATCCTCAAGTCGAACTGCACATCCAAGACCTCGGCGTGATCACGCTCGAACTCGATGCTGACAAAGCCCCCAAAACCGTCACCAATTTTTTGCACTATGTTGAAGCTGGCCATTACGACGACACGATTTTTCACCGTGTCATCCCCGGCTTCATGGTGCAAGGCGGCGGCATGGCCCCAGGCATGAAAGAAAAGAAAGTCGCCAGCACCATTGAAAATGAAGCCAACAATGGTTTGAAAAACGACTGCTACACCGTGGCCATGGCACGCACCAGCGACCCGCACTCGGCCACGGCTCAGTTTTTCATCAACGTGAAAGACAACGGCTTTTTAAACCACACCGCACCCACGGGCTCTGGCTGGGGTTACGCTGTGTTTGGCAAAGTGGTGTCTGGCACTGACGTGGTCGACAAAATTTGCGATGTACCCACTGGCCGCCGTGGATTCCACGACGATGTGCCCAAGGACGACGTGGTCATCACCAAAGCTGTGGTGGTCTGAACCCGTTCATGGCTGAGTGGTCTCACGTGTCTGCCACGGTCCAACTCAGCCAGGTCGATGCCCGTCATTGGACCAGCATCGAATTCATCTCTGACATTCACTTACAAACCAGCGAACCGGCCAATTTTCAGGCCTGGTCTCGCTACCTGTCTGAAGTCAAGGCCGATGCCCTGTTCATCCTGGGCGATCTGTTTGAAGTCTGGGTGGGCGACGATCTACTGGACCATCCACAAGCCGATTTCGAACGCGCCTGTCTGTCCTTGATCCACCAAACCAGTCTGCGCTTGCCGGTGTATTGGTTGGTCGGTAACCGCGATTTTTTATTGGGTGAACAGGCTGTGCAGGTCAGTGGCATGCAGGCCTTGACCGACCCTTGCGTGGTGCAGACGGGTCAGGAGCGTTGGTTGCTCAGCCATGGCGACGCCCTGTGCTTAGGCGACTCCGACTACCAAGCCTTCAGACAAACGGTGCGCTCTGCCGCATGGCAAACGGCTTTTTCATCGCAGCCTTTGGCCCAACGCTTGCAAACAGCGCGAGACTTGCGCGCCCAAAGCGAAGCTCGCAAGGCGATGCAACACACTTGGGCGGACGTGGACAACACTGAAGCTGTGAAATGGCTCGATCAGCATGACTGCCGTGTGTTGATCCACGGCCATACCCATCAAGCTGCATGCCACAGGCTGACCCATGACATGACGCGTTGGGTGCTCAGCGACTGGGAGGCTTCGGCCACGCCAGCACGCTTGCAAGCCTTGCGCTGGCAGGCCGGCAGAGGCTTTGCAGCACGCCCCTTGGTTTAACGCTTGAGCAGCACTTTCAAGGCGCTTTGAAGTCGACGCGCGGCTTCTGCCTCAAACGGACCCGCCAGCACGGCAGCCACATCTTGGGCCCATGTTTGCGCAGGTGGGGCTTCATGCCGTTTGGTCAACAACTGCAACTGCAATGCACGGCGAGCATCCACATGGCTGGCTGGCGTAGGCACTTCAGCGGCCATTTCCAAGCGCAGCAGTGCATGGTCTGCACCAGACTGTGGCGATGATTGCAGGGCCTGCGTCCAGCTTTGACGTTGGCCTGCTGAGATGCGACTGCCCAGATCTTTGGCGGATGGCAGTTGGTCAGCTTGACGATGCTCCCAAGCGCTCAACACATGCACCAAGGTTTCACCATGGGCTTGCATGGCCAAACGGCGCAACGCGGCATCGGCCTGTTCAAGGGCATGGCGCTGGGCGCGAAAAGCTGCATCGCCCAAACGAGGACCACGTGGTTCGAAAGCGTCACGACTGCGAGGTGCATCAGCGCCGCGACGGCCTGAAGGGCCATCCCGGTCAGCGCGACGGGCACCCGTCTTGTCCCCAAATCGGCCGGCGGGGGCCGGTTCGGTTTTCTTTTGACCAGGTCGGTCGTCACCGCGGACAGCCACCACTTTCTTGGGTGGCGCTGGCACCTTCACTGCGGGGGCAGGGTCAACGGACATCGCTGCAGCTTCCACTGCGCTGTCTGACATGGCTTCACCCACAGCCACCTCCTCGCCAGTTGCTTCTGTTGGAAGCGCTTCTGTTGAGGGCGTTTCAATCTCGGGGGGCGTATCAAGCGTGGGCGCGGCGGTTGTCTGAGCCTTCAGTGCAGCAGTCCGACCCTGCGACACATCATTCAAATGTTGCATGGCTTGGCGGATCTGGCTGGCGTCGCCTTGGGCAATGGCTTTTTCCAATGCCTGTGATGCCTCCAATACGGCTTTGTCATGGGCCGACAAGGCCTGGGCAGGAACCGCTGCGCGGTCTTGGGTTTTGCGCTGAAACGCTTCGTCCAGAGGTTGACGGAAAGCGTCCCAGAGTTTTTGCGCGAGTTTGCGGTCTATCGGCACGGCCTGCGACTCGGCTTGCCAGCGTTGTTGCAAGACCTTCACGGCATCGATGCGCAAGCTGGGTGCTGCAGCCAATTGCTTGGCCTCGTCAATCAAGGTACGGCGCTGGGCCACACTGTCTGCTTGGGCTTTGTCGATCGCCAGATGGGCGGCTTGCATGGCGGTTTTCCACTGCGCCTGCATTTCGGCAAACATTTTTTCACTCAGGTGACCACTGTTGCGCCACCGTTCCGAAAAAGCATGCAACTCCCGTGCTTGTTTTTTCCAATCGGTATTGCCTGCATGCGCTTGGGTCCAAGCAGCGACCTCGGCCAACAAATCCAAACGCTGCTGTCGATGGGCCGCCGATTCAGCCTTGGCTTTTTCCAACCAAGCTTGCACAAAGGGATAGGCGCGGTTGCAAGCCTGATCAAAACGCTTCCACAACGCATGGTTGGGATGCCCACCTTGATCGGCTTGTTTCCAGGCCTCGCGCAATTGGCGCAATGTGTCTTGCAATTTGCGACCGGTGATGACAGGCACCCATTCAGGCGCCGCTGGGGGAACTTCAGTGGCAACGGTGGGGGCTGTGGGGACCGGTTTGAGCAAGGCCTCGGCCTTGGTCACCAAGTCGGTACGCACCAGATCAGCTTGTCGTTTTTGTTCAGCAGCCAATTCGGCCGCAGCGGCCTGGGCTTCTTTGGCTTGTGCTTGGGCGACCGGGTCAACCGAGGGCTTGGATGCGGACGCCACCACCGCAAGAGGTGCTTCTCCGCGCTGGGTGCGCAACTGGTCTGCCCAGGCGGGCACCGCGGGTAAGGGGAGCGATGCATCTTGCGCAGCCGCTTGGGTTTGCGTGAGCGCTGCAGAGAAGGCATCCCATACCAACTGAACATGGTTGGCACTTTCGCTCACACTGTTGGGGTATTTCGGATCTACGCTGCCCCAATGGTCGTCCTGTCCCAAGGCGCTCAACTCGGTTTGCAAGCGGAGCAAGTCTGCCGCCAAACTGGCTTGCAACTCCACTGCTTCCATCCACTCTTTGGTTGACAAAACCTCGATGCGCTGCACCATGAGCACCGCTGATTCGCGCAACACCTGAGCGCGGTGCTGCAAATCTTCGATGTGTTTGACGCGGTCTGCCAAGGCCACACGCAAACCCGCCAAGGGCTCTCGCGACAAAGGTGCGCCAGCTTTAGCGGCATCACGTGCCCAGGCCATGGCGTCAGCCAAATTCAAGCGTGGGGTCGCCAGCAATTGAGCCGCTTTGTCAGCCCACTCCTGCGCCAGGGCGTCTTGTGTTTTGGTTCGACGCAGTTCATCGAGTTTTTCGCGCAAAGGTTTGGCGGCCCCTTTGTCGCGAGCACTCATTTCCTTGAACACCTGTTGCAACAAATCGGCGCTGGGGTCACTGGCCATCCACTCGCGCAAGCGCGCTGCGCGTTCGCCTGAAGTGGGTGCTGTCAAAGCCCCACCAGTGAGGGCATCCAAAGAATTCAAATCAAGTGCGCTGGAAGAAGGGGTGTTCACGTCTGCTCAAATCGTTAGGTGGCGCCCCACCAGGGGCAAAGACGCCTATTGTGACAGGGCGCTTAGCCTGAGTGCTTAAAATAACCAGATGAAAGTTTTACAAACCATTCTCCAAGGTGCACGTGTTTTTGCTTTGGACGTGGGACAAGGTTTTTTCCTGATCACCCACAGCGGCTTGGCATTGCTCGGTCTGGGCGTGTTTTGCTTCATGATCATCTTCAGCGCCAAGCCTGATTTGCGCTCCACCGTCGAAGTGGAACTGATCGATTGGTTGCAAACCCGCCACGGTCTGGATTTCAGCTTCAGCAGCAGCACGGAAGCGATTGACCGGGCCACAGCAGCCGACCCGCAAGATCTCCCCAAAGACCAGGCCGACATCGCGTTTTGGCTGAGTCGCAAATACCGTGTCGCACCCGAACCCTTGAGCGCCTTGGTGGCCGAAGCTTTTGAGATCGGGGCCAAGTACAAAATCGACCCCACCTTGATCCTGGCGGTCATGGCAGTGGAATCAAGCTTCAATCCCTTTGCCCAAAGTGGTGCAGGTGCCCAAGGTCTGATGCAGGTTCGCACCTCGGTACATACTGACAAGTACGAAGATTTCGGTGGCGACTTGGCCGCCTTTGACCCGGTCACCAACCTGCATGTGGGCGTCATGGTGCTGCGCGAAGCCATCGACCGCAATGGTTCGGTGGAAGCCGGTCTGCGCCAGTATGTGGGGGCCGCCATCAGCGGCGAAGACGGTGGTTACATCAACAAAGTTTTGGCTGAACAACAGCGTTTGCAAGAAGTGGCCAGTGGCAAACGGGTTGCTACCTTCGAGACACCTCCCGCTGTGACCGAACCAGCCCCCTGACACTTTTCATTTCTGGAGATTTCCCATGTACCCACGCCAACATTTGGTTGAACAAGCCGACCCCGAACTCTGGGCCGCCATCCAAGCGGAAAACGCCCGTCAAGAGCACCATATCGAGTTGATCGCCAGCGAAAACTACGCCTCCCCCGCTGTCATGGCGGCACAAGGCTCACAGCTCACCAACAAGTACGCCGAAGGCTATCCAGGCAAGCGCTACTACGGCGGTTGTGAAAACGTGGACGTGGCCGAGCAACTCGCCATCGACCGGGTCAAGCAACTTTTTGGTGCAGAAGCCGCCAATGTGCAACCCCACTGTGGCGCCTCAGCCAACCAAGCGGTGTTTTTGGCTTTCTTGACCCCTGGCGACACCATCATGGGCATGAGTTTGGCCGAAGGCGGTCACCTGACCCACGGCATGCCGCTCACCCTGTCGGGCAAATGGTTCAAGGTGGAAAGCTACGGCCTGAACGCCAAAGAAGAAATCGATTACGACGCCATGGAAGCCAAGGCACGTGCCACCAAACCCAAACTCATCATCGCGGGTGCATCGGCCTACAGCTTGCATATCGACTTCGCCCGCTTTGCCAAGGTCGCCAAAGAAATTGGCGCTATTTTCTTGGTGGACATGGCGCATTACGCTGGTTTGATTGCTGCGGGCGTCTACCCCAATCCCGTGCCCCACGCTGATGTGGTCACCTCCACCACCCACAAGAGTTTGCGCGGCCCACGTGGCGGCATCATCCTCATGAAAGCCGAGCATGAGAAAGCCATCAACAGCGCGGTGTTCCCCGGCTTGCAAGGTGGCCCCCTGATGCACGTGATTGCCGCTAAAGCCGTGGCTTTCAAAGAGGCCCTGCAACCTGGCTTCAAGGAATACCAACAACAGGTGATCAAAAACGCGCAAATCGTGGCGCAAACCCTGACTGAGCGCGGCTTGCGCATCGTGAGTGGTGGCACCCAAAGCCATGTCATGTTGGTCGATCTGCGTTCGAAAAACATCACCGGCAAAGTGGCTGAAGCGGCCTTGGGCAACGCCCACATGACCATCAACAAAAACGCCATTCCCAACGATCCCGAAAAACCCATGGTCACCAGCGGCGTGCGCATCGGCACCCCGGCCATGACCACCCGTGGATTCAAGGACGAGGAAGCGCGTGCCACGGCCCACCTGATCGCCGACGTGCTGGACAACCCGCACGACGAAGCGCACATCGCTGCGGTGCGCGCCAAGGTGCATGCCCTCACAAGCCGCTTCCCGGTCTACGGTTAATCCGCCATGAAATGTCCTTTTTGCGGCCATGTGGAGACCCAAGTAATGGAGACCCGCATGTCCGAAGAAGGCGACTCGATTCGCCGCCGACGCTCCTGCAGCCATTGCGAGAAGCGCTTCACCACCTACGAGCGGCCTGATGTCAGCTACCCGGCGGTGGTCAAAAAAGACGGGCGGCGCATCGAATACGACCGCAGCAAGTTGCAAAGCTCCCTGAATTTAGCGCTGCGCAAGCGCCCGGTCAGCACCGAGCAGGTGGACCTGGCGATCGAACGCATTGAGGACAAGTTGCTGACCCTGGGTCAGCGCGAAGTGGCTTCCACACGCATAGGCGAGTTGGTCATGCGCGAGCTCAAAAAACTGGACAAAGTGGCCTATGTGCGCTTTGCCAGCGTCTACCGCAGCTTTGAGGATGTGGACGAGTTCAAAACCCTGGTGGATGAGTTCAGACGCTGAGTGCGTCGGGGTGCAAGCGTTACGCCCAAGAGGTAACTGCAGCACAACACTCATTCGGTGTTTGCTTTGAAGATGGCAACCATGAAACGGTTGCCATTTTTCTTTTCTTCGCCACCTCGGTCACCCGGGGGATACACCCTGGCCGAGTTGTGTGTGGTGCTGGCCATCACGGCCTTGTGTCTGAGTTGGGCTGTTCCTTCCGTGAGCCAGTGGTTTTGGCGGCTGCGGGTTGACAGCGCGGTGCACACCTGGGCGGGTGACTTGCAAGCATCCAGGCTGCAGGCGATGCGCCGGGGTGAGTACCTGCAGCTGCAGCGCCTGACCCATTGCCTTGCACAGCCCTTGCCGCAAGGTGATTGGCGATGCGGTTGGCAATTGGTTCCCAAGTCTCAAGCCACGGTAACGCCCGTGCTCGTTTCAGCGCTTTCAGGTGAGTTGCGGGTACAGCTCTACCCTGCTCAAAACAGTTTGGATATCAACCCGATGGGTGAGGCTGTGGTGGGCGGCTTGCGCATGGTGGTGCAAGCACGGGGCTCGCAAGCCAGCTTGCGCAGCATTTGCATCAACATCACCGGCCGTTTGCGCGTGGTCAACGGAGCTAACTGCTCATGAACCACAGCCAAGGCTTTTCTATCCTGGAGGCACTCTGCGCGCTGTTGCTGCTCAACTTGCTCGGGGTGGGTTTGCTGCATTCGCAATGGCAAGCCATGCAAGCCCAACGTGACGCCTTGGCTCATCAAAACGCTTTAGAGATGGCGCAAGACCTGTGGCAGCGCATGCAACTCAACCACGATGCCCTTGGTCATTACCAACTGGCCTGGAATGACAAGGCCATCCATGGGGATTGCCATGCCCAGGCATGCACACCTGCGCAATGGGCCCAGGCCGATTTGGCTGACTGGCAACGCGAGTTGCAAGTGCGCATGCCTGGCGCACAAAGTCAACTCACCGCCGACACAGTTTCAACAGACACCCCCATGACCACCATCAGCCTGACCTTGGCCTGGCCCAGTGCGCCAAACCTCCCGGCAGCGCCAATGCCCCAGGCATGTCCGCCACACCACCGCTGCTGGCAAACGACATGGCATCTCTGACACCACCCAAGCCAAGCCAACGCGGTCACACCCTGGCGCAAGCCTTGGTAGGCATGGCCCTGTCCCTGCTGATCATCAGCGCCGCATTGGGCGTTTGGGCGTGGATGCAAGACAGCCATCGTCAGCTGCAAACCCAAGTGGATGCACAAACACGGCTTCGCATTGCACATCACTTGTTGAGGGAACGGGTGCAACGTGCTGCCGCACCCGAATTGGTTGTCGACAGCAAAGGCAAAGTCGGTTTCTCAGGACTGCCCGATGGACTCCAGGGCAGTGACAGTGGGTTGACACTGGACCACGCTCGCAGCCTCACACCGATCGATTGCCAGGGTCACCAAGTCTCCGATTGGATTTGGTTGACCGACCAGTTCATGCTGAATACCCATCAAGAGTGGGTCTGCAAGGACAACTGGCAAGACAACAGCAGTTACCAAGCCTTGGTCGATGGGGTGACGTCGGTTCAGTTTGTCTATGCACAACAACTGACCGGACAGGGTGCACAGATGCAATGGCGGCGGGCCGATCAGGTGAGCGATTGGCGTGCGGTTCGGGGCGTGGGAGCTTGTGTGCAGGTGCCCATGGCGAGCACAACGCCAATGCCCAAGTCTTTGCCATGTTCGACTGCTGGTGGTGGCTTGTCTTGGCGAGGGGTGACAGCTTGGCGTCACCATCCCCCATGAGGTGCCAGCAACAGGGTTTGGCCTTGCCCACGGTCTTGGCTCTGTGCCTCATGAACAGCATCTTGCTGCTGGCAGCTTGGCGCAGCATCAGCCTGGCAGAGGGCATGAGTCAAAGCGCCAGCCAGCGCTGGGCTTTGCGGCAAGCCACTCATTGGGCATTGCTCAAAGCGGTTCAAGACATCCAAGGGCCTTTGCATGACAAGCGCCACCAAGCAGGTACCAGCAAAGAAACCCATGTGTTTTTTCCGAACAGCACCAAATCATGGACCACCTTGCAAAACCGCTTGGGGCCCAATGAATGCATGGCGGGCATATGCAAACCACTGGGTGATGATCAACCCAGTCAAGCGCCTTGGCTGGATCGACTGCCCATGGCCCAAACACCACCATTTTCATCATCTACCTCTTTGTATTACTGGGTGGAGGTGCTGCCTTTGCAAACCAAGTTGGCCACCACAGCATCGCCTTTTGTGTACCGCATCACAGCATTGGCCAAGGGCCCGTCACCAGGCGCCGTATCAACCACCCAAGCGATCTGGCATCCCACGCCCAGTCACCCAGATTCCATGCGCATGCCCATGCCATTGAGCGGATTCAAGCGCCTCTTGGGCATGTCCCCATGAAGCGGGGCATCGGTTTCACCTTGATCGAACTGCTGACCGTGTTGGCCATCGTCGGGTTGCTGAGCAGCTTGGCCATGCCGAGTTTTCAAGGAATTCAGCAGCGCACTCAGCGTGCCATGGCCAAAGTGGCCCTCCTTCAATCAGCGCAGTGGTTGGAACGTGCAGCCAGCAACCAAGGCAGTTACCCCAGCACCCTGCCTGATGCGGTCTGGCAAAAACCAGATGCACGCTACCAGGTGCAATTGCAAAGTGAGGGCCATGCATACCTGCTCAAAGCCGTGCCCACCGGCTCGCAAATCAGCGACCCCTGCGCCACATTGACCCTCAACCAAGCCGGTGAACGCGGGGTGCAAGGTGCGCGGCTGAGCACTGTTGCTTGTTGGAGTCCATGAAGGCTGGCCAAGAAGCGCTTGATAATTCACCCATGCCCTTCTCTGCCCTTGACCACACCCACATGGCGCAAGCCTTGTCCTTGGCCGAACAGGCCCTGTTCATCACCTCGCCCAACCCACGTGTGGGCTGCGTCATCACCAACCCTGCGGGAGATTTGCTGGGTCAAGGTCACACCCAAGCGGCTGGTCAAGCGCATGCCGAGGTGATGGCTTTGCGCGACGCGCAGGCCCGTGGCCACAGCACCCAAGGTGCCACGGCCTATGTCACGCTCGAACCCTGCAGCCACCACGGGCGCACAGGTCCTTGTTGCGATGCCCTCTTGGCTGCAGGTATCGCCAAGGTGGTGGCCAGCATCCAAGACCCCAACCCGCAAGTGGCCGGACAAGGCCTGGCCAAACTGCAGGCTATGGGGGTGCAGGTGTCGGTCGGCTTGATGGCCGACCAAAGCCAAACGCTCAACATCGGATTTTTCAAGCGCATGCAGAACGGCACCCCTTGGCTGCGCCTCAAAGTTGCCCAATCGCTGGACGGCCAAACTGCGCTCACCAACGGTGCCAGCCAATGGATCACCGGGGAAGCCGCCCGTTTGGATGGCCACCACTGGCGTGGCCGGGCCTGCGCGGTGCTCACGGGCATTGGCACCGTGCTCGAAGACAACCCATTGTTGAATGTGCGCGGTGTCGCCACGCCACGCCAACCGCATTTGCTGCTGGTCGATTCACGCCTGCAAACCCCCTTGGATGCCCGCTTGTGGGACGTGCAACGCCCCGTGGTCATCTACCATGCAGAGCATCATGCCGACAAAGAGGCCGCTCTTCAAAACCAAGGCGCCACATTGGTCTGCCTGCCAGGTCTTGGCGACAAGGTGGACCTGGCGGCCATGGTGCAGGACATGGGCCATCGCGCTTACAACGAAGTGCACATCGAAGCTGGCCACAAATTGAATGGGTCCTTGCTGAAAGCGGGCTTGGTGGACGAGTTGCTGCTGTACCTGGCCCCGATGCTCTTGGGCCCAGGCCAACCCATGGCGGCCTTGCCTGAACTGAGTCAACTCACCCAAGCCCAGACCTGGCAGTTTGTCGATCAGCGACTCCTAGGGGCTGATTTAAGGCTGCTCGCCCGAGCGGTCCGCTGATCTGCGAAAATACACGCATGTTCACCGGAATCATCACCGGCGTGGGGCGCATCGCCGCCGTCCACGACCTGGGTCGCTCTTTGGATCATGGCAAACGCCTTGAGATCAGCACACCTGCGCACTATTTAGACGACGTCGGTCTGGGTGACAGCATCGCGCTCAACGGCGCTTGCATGACGGTCATCGCTTTTGACGCCGCCCACAACACCTTCTCCATCGACATTTCTGCCGAATCTCTCGACAAAACGGCCGAACTCAACAAAATCGGCACCACCCTCAACCTTGAAAAAGCCCTGCGTCCCAACGACCGCTTAGGCGGGCACATCGTCTCTGGCCATGTGGACGGCATCGGCTCGGTCAGCCAGTTTGTGCAAATTGGCGAAAGCTGGTTGCTGCAAGTCATGGCGCCCCCGACCTTGGCCAAGTACCTCGCCTACAAAGGGTCCATCACGGTCAACGGCGTGAGCCTCACGGTCAACCAGGTTGAAGACACCCCGCAGGGTTGCTTGGTCTCCATCAACCTGATTCCCCACACGGTTGAGAACACCGCTTTGGGTAGCCTGCGCGCTGGCAGCGCCGTGAACCTTGAAATTGACACCGTGGCCCGCTATGTGGAGCGCATGCTCAGCCTGCAACCCAACGCCGCAGACGCCCTGAAAGCCCCCCAATGACACATTCCCTGCATCCTGTGGCCATTTCTCCGGTCGAGGACATCGTGGCTGAGATGAAAGCTGGTCGCATCGTCATCTTGGTCGACGAAGAAGACCGCGAGAACGAAGGCGACTTGGTGCTGGCATCCGACCATGTCACGCCGGAGGCCATCAATTTCATGGCGCGTTTCGGACGCGGCCTGATTTGCCTCACCCTCACCCGCGAACGCTGCGAGTTTTTGAAACTCCCCCCCATGGCTGCACGCAATGGCACGGTCTACAGCACGGCCTTCACGGTGTCCATTGAAGCTGCAGAAGGCGTGACCACCGGCATTTCCGCAGCCGATCGCGCCAAAACCATCCAAGTGGCTGTCGCACCGGGCACCCAACCCAGCGATTTGGTGCAACCTGGTCATGTCTTTCCCTTGCAAGCGGTGGACGGCGGCGTGCTCATGCGCGCGGGCCACACCGAGGCTGGTTGTGACCTCGCCGCCATGGCCGGTTGCTCGCCCTCATCCGTGATTTGTGAAATCATGAAAGACGACGGGACCATGGCCCGTTTACCCGATTTGCAAATGTTTGCGGCCGAGCACGGCCTGAAGATTGGCACCATTGCGGACCTGATTGCTTATCGCAGCAAAAACGAATCTCTGGTCCACAAAGTCGGCTCTCGCCCTTTGCACACAGCCCATGGGGAGTTCACCGCCCATGCCTACAAAGACGTGACCAGTGGTGCGGTGCACATGGCTTTGGTCAAAGGCCAATGGAGCGCCCAAGCGGAGGTCTTGGCCCGTGTGCATGAACCGCTGTCGGTGCTCGATGCCTTGGAACCCCATCGGGTCATGCATTCCTGGGGGTTGGACGCCACTTTGAAACACATCACCCAAGCAGGCGCAGGGGTCGTGGTCTTGCTCAACTGCGGTGAAAGTGGCGAACAGTTGTTGGCCCAGTTCGATGGCACAGCACGCTCGGCCCACGGCCCAGAGCGCGGTCGCATGGACCTGCGCAGCTACGGCGTGGGCGCGCAAATCCTGCGCGACTGCGGCGTTCACAAAATGCGCCTCATGGGCAACCCTCGCCGCATGCCCAGCATGGCGGGCTATGGGCTTGAAATCACCGGTTACGTTTCCAAGGAATGACATGCACCACCCCGACCTGAGCGCCACCCGCACCGACATAGACGGCAGTGCTTTGCGCATTGGCATCGTGCAAGCGCGTTTCAACCCCGAAATCACCAACGCCTTGGCCCAAGCGTGCACCACCGAGTTGCATGCCTTGAAGGTCCCAGCCGACCAGATTACCCATGTGCAAGTGCCTGGCGCCTTGGAAGTGCCGGTGGCCCTTCAAGCCATGGCGCAAAGCCAGCATTTCGATGCACTCATCGCCTTGGGTTGCATCATCCGTGGTGAGACCTACCACTTTGAATTGGTGGCCAACGAGTCCGGTTCGGCCATCACCCAACTGGCCCTTGACCATGGTCTGCCAATTGCCAACACCATCCTCACCACTGAAAACCTGGCGCAAGCCGTCGCCCGCCAAACCGACAAAGGTCGCGATGCGGCCCGCGTAGCGGTGGAAATGGCCTTGTTGCTGAAGAGCCTGTCATGAGCGAGGACACCATCGACCACAGCGAGCAGCCCAGCAAAACCACGCGAGGCGCCAAAGGTGGTGCTGACATGCGCCGCGCCAGCGCCCGTGCCGCCCGCACCCGCGCCCGTGGTTTTGCCGTGCAAGGCCTCTACCAAGTGCTGGTGGGACGCAACCCACCCGACGACGTGGACGCCTTCACCCGCGACCTGAGCGGTTTTCACAAAGCGGATGCAGTGCATTTCGATGCCTTGCTGCACGGCTGCGCTGAGCATGCCGAGCAACTGGATGCGCTGATCCTGCCCTTGCTCGATCGCAAAATGGCCGAGATTTCGCCCATCGAACACGCGGTGCTGTGGATTGGTTGCTATGAAATGCAGCATTGCCTGGATATTCCCTGGCGCGTGGTGATCAACGAGTGCATCGAGTTGGCCAAAGAATTTGGGGGCACCGACGGCCATAAGTATGTGAACGCGGTGCTCAACGGCTTGGCCCCTCAACTGCGCACCCTGGAAGTGCAAGCCGACAAGCAGGCCAAAGCATCGACGCCTGCTGCCGCGGACTGAACACCCCATGCGTGTGACCCAACGCGCCCAGCGCATAGAGCCCTTTTATGTGATGGAGATGGCCAAAGCTGCGCAAGCTGTGGCCCTGCAAGCTCGCAACACCGACCGCCCTATGGTGTTTTTGAACATCGGCGAACCTGATTTCACCGCGCCGCCCTTGGTACAAGCAGCCGCCGAACAAGCCATTCGAGATGGCCGCACCCAATACACCAACGCCCTCGGGTTAGAAGCCCTGCGCGAACGCATCAGCGCTTGGTACGGCAGTCGTTTTGGTGTGCAGGTGCCGGCCCGTCGCATCGTCATCACAGCAGGTGCATCCGCTGCTTTGCAACTGGCCTGCCTGGCCTTGGTGGAAGCTGGCGATGAGGTGTTGATGGCCGACCCGTGCTATCCCTGCAACCGCCAATTTGTCAGCGCTGCTGAAGGTCGTGCGGTGCTGTTGCCCGCCGGACCCGAGCAACGCTTTCAGCTCAGTGCCGCCCAGGTGAAGGCCCACTGGGGCCCTCAAACGCGGGGCGTGTTGCTGGCCTCCCCCTCCAATCCCACAGGCACCTCGATCGCAGCAGCCGAATTGGCCCGCATTCACAACGAGGTCAGCCAGCGCGGCGGCATCACGATGGTGGATGAGATTTACCTCGGCCTGAGCTTTGATGCAGCCTTTGGGCAAACCGCTTTGGCGTTGGACGATCAAATCATCAGCATCAACAGTTTTTCCAAGTACTTCAACATGACCGGTTGGCGCTTGGGTTGGATGGTGGTGCCCGAGGCCTTGGTGCCCGTGGTTGAACGTCTGGCACAAAACCTGTTCATTTGCCCCAGCAGCATCGCCCAACATGCGGCGCTGGCTTGTTTCGAACCTGACAGCTTGGCCATCTATGAACAACGGCGCGCTGCGTTCAAGGAACGCCGGGACCTGTTCATCCCGCAACTCAATGCCATGGGTTTGAATGTTCCCGTCATGCCCGATGGGGCTTTTTACGCTTGGGTAGACTGCCGTGCAGCTTGTCAAACCTTGGGCTTGAAAGACAGTTGGGCATTTGCTGAACACGTGATGCGTGAAGCCCATGTGGCCATCACACCTGGTCGCGACTTTGGTGTGCATGCTCCGGGTGACCATGTGCGCTTGTCAACCGCGAGTTCGCTGAACGATCTCAACACCGCTGCGCAACGCCTGCGTGAATGGCTGGAGGCCGCATGAGTTTTGAATTTCCAGTGCGGGTTTATTGGGAAGACACGGATGCGGGTGGCATCGTGTTCTACGCCAATTACCTGAAGTTTTTCGAGCGCGCCCGCACTGAATGGCTGCGCCACTTGGGGCTGGAGCAACATCGCCTCAAGCAAGAAACCGGCGGTATGTTCGTGGTGAGTGAAACCGAGGTGAAATACCATCGCCCAGCCCAACTGGATGATGTCTTGCATGTCTCAGCGCAACTGCACCAGAAAGGTCGCGCCAGCTTGGTGATTGCCCAAAAAGCCTGGCGCACAGAAACAGATGGCAGTCACACCCTGTTGTGCGAAGGCACGATCCGCATTGGCTGGGTGCAAGCCCACAGTTTGAAACCCGAACGCGTCCCCACTTCTATCTTGGAGCTCCTGTCATGAATGAATTCTCAATAGTGCAATTGATGCTCAACGCCAGTTGGGTGGTGCAAGCCGTGGTGCTCATTTTGTTGACGGTGTCAGTGTTCAGTTGGACGGCGATTTTTCGCAAATTGCTGTCCTTGTCCGAGGTGAAAAACCTCAACGAAGATTTCGAGCGCGAATTTTGGTCCGGCAAAAGCCTCAACGAATTGTTTGCCGCGGCCCAGCAAAATGCCAAATTGTCAGGACCCATGGAGCGCATTTTCGCCAGCGGCATGCGTGAATACCAAAAACTGCGCGAACGGCGCATCAGCGACAGCGGTTTGCTGATGGATGGTGCCCGCCGTGCCATGCGCGCCAGTTTGCAGCGCGAGATGGACGCCATCGAATCCAACCTGTCCATGCTGGCGTCGGTCGGCTCGGTGTCGCCCTATGTCGGTTTGTTTGGCACGGTCTGGGGCATCATGCATGCCTTCACCGGCCTGGCAGCGCTTCAACAAGTCACCTTGGCCAAGGTGGCGCCAGGCATTGCCGAGGCTTTGGTGGCCACCGCCATTGGTTTGTTTGCCGCCATCCCCGCGGTGTTGGCCTACAACCGCTTCGCCCGTGACATTGACCGGGTGGCCAACAAACTGGAAACCTTCATCGAAGAGTTTTCCAACATTTTGCAGCGCAACGTCGGCGCTCAGTCTGCGGCCAGCCGCTGAAGGAAGACGCCCCATGGCCAATACCTCCATCAGTCAACGCGGCGCCAGACGCACCATGAGCGACATCAACATGGTGCCGTTCATCGACGTCATGTTGGTGCTGCTGATCATTTTCATGGTCACGGCCCCCTTGCTCACCCCCAGCGTGATCGACGTGCCCAGTGTCGGCAAAGCCAGCACAGCCCCCGAGCAAGTCATCACCCTGGATATCGACAAAGACCTGAAGATCGTTGTTCACTCTAAGAAGGCTGGTCAAGGCACCAGCAGCAAACAAAACGCCACCATGGACAACGTGGCCAGCCTGGCCCTTCAATTGCAAGCGGGCAATGCAAGCACACCTGTCATCATCAGCGCAGATAAAAAAATCGCCTATGAAAACGTGGTGAAGTTGATGGACAAGTTGCAACGTGCCGGTGTGCAACGTGTTGGACTGGCTGTGACTGTCAGCGAATGACCTGATTCAGCAGACCATGCGCACGGCTCCCCACCTCGAATTTGCACCTCCACCGCCCCCAGGCGCGGGGCGTGCACTTTTTTTGGCCCTGTTCATTCACGCCTTGCTGGTCTTGGCGCTGACCTGGGGCATTCATTGGAAGGACCAAGCACAAGACCTGAGCGTGGAAGCCGAGTTGTGGTCGGTCACGCCACAGCCTGTGGCGGCCAAGGCCCAACCCACACCCGACCCCATCGAGGAAGTGGTCAAGCCCAAGCCTGAACCACCCCCCCCGCCCGTGAAAGAAGTTGTCCCTCCGAAGCCCACGGTCGACCCGCAAATCGCGATTGACAAGCTGAAGAAAAAAAAGGAACAAGACGACAAGGCGCGGGATGAAGAAAAAGCCAAACGCGAAGCCAAGCTGAAAGAAGCCCAACAGCGCAAAGAAAAAAAAGAGCAAGAGGCAAAAGAATTGGCGCAGCAAAAAGCCGAGGAAGCGCAACGCGCTGAAGAGCGCCACCAAGAAGAGGTCAAACGCCTCAGAGGTTTGGCCGATGCGACGGGTTCCTCCAAAGATGTGGGCAAAGCGGTCAAAGCAGCTGGGCCCTCCGCCAGTTACCTGGGTCGCCTGCGGGCACGGGTGAAACCCAACATCACCTTCCCTGATTCGCAATTGCAAAACGTGGTGGGCAACCCGGCTGCGGAAGTGGAAGTGACCTGCAGCCCATCGGGAGAGATCTTGGCAGCGAAGTTGACGGTGTCCAGCAAAAATGAAGCTTGGGATCAGGCTGTGCTGAACGCCGTGAACAAAACAGGCAGTTTGCCCCGCGATGAGAACGGCAACATGCCCACCAAGATTTCGTTCTCCTTCAGGCCCCGCGACTAAGCGTCAAACACCCTCAAATATCACCAATGTACGTTGGGATGCCTCCAGGCTGATTGACAGCAAGGCCTGGTATTCGGATGATTTATAAAAACTCTCAGCCTGCGACATCGATGGAAATTTCAACAAAACAATTCGATTCGGTGACCAAAGTTGGTTTTCCTTCACGATCATGTCACCACCACGAGCCAGGTACTCACCACCAAATGACTCAACCAATGGCTTTGCTTTAGCTTTATAAATGTCCATTTGAGTGGGGTTGATGACAACACCGTCTACGATGATATAGGCTGCCATTACATTTTCTCCAGTATGAAGTGACACATCTGTCATGTTACTTTCACTCCACCAAGGGCATGCCAAAGCCCATCAAAGTGCCTTGGCCCTGCACACTTCGAAGTCGCATGGGCATCTGATGTTGCAGGGCCAATTGTTTGACGCTGAACAAGCCCAGTCCCAATTTGTGGGCATGGGCGGGGCTGCCATCTATGGCATTGAAAGCCTGAAAGCTGTTGTCAATTTGCGCTGAGCTCATGCCCAGGCCGTTGTCGATGCACAGCAGCCACAGCACACCGCCCCTTTTTTGACAAGCCAGCAAGACCCGGCCTCCCGCTGGGGTGTAGTGCATGGCGTTGGTGAGTAAATTGCGCACCATGCGCTGGACCGCTTGGGGGTCCACACGAACCACTGCATCAGAGGGTCGATAACGCAGCACCAAGTGACGCATCTGAGCCAGGGGACGACATTCATCCACCAAGGGTTGCAACACATCGCGAATCATGACCTCGCTGCAGTTGGGTGTCTTTGATGACACCCACTCGCCCTGCGCAAAGTAGCGCAGTTGACGCATGAAATCGTCTACCGACTGAGACGCCAACTGCAAACCATTCGCCAACACAGCTTGTTGATCAGCAGGTGCTTTCAACAAAGCTTGCACATAGAGTTGAATGCTTTGCAGGGGTTGCCACAAATCATGCTGTGTGGCGGCGAACCAATGCACTCTCGCTCGCGACAGCACCTGGTCTTCTTGAAGTCGGCGTCGCTCGCCTGTCACCTGCAGGCTGGCCGACAAACCCAGCAAGGTCGCCACCAGCGCACCTTGGACAAACTGAATGCCCAAGGTGGTGAACAATGGCCATTCAAACACCCTGTAGAGCCAGTACACCAACACCGATGAGGCATAAACCAACCACACCCCGGCATACAAGGCCCGCGGCCAAGTGGCCTGCTGACGCCAATGGGTCCAAGCCAAACTCAGCATGAATACTGCATGCAAAGAGCCGCCCCACAGCAGCAAAGCCCTCAACCATGCTGGCCATAAACCAGCGCACAACGGCACCGCGCAGAACCACAGCCAGGCCAGCATTGTCAGTTGCAAGTGGCGCTTGGGACTGGTTTGTGACGTGTTTAGAAAAGACTGCGCGTGAAACACACTCAGCACAAACAACATCCAATACCCGCAACTGCCGATCCATGCGGCATGTGAGCGTGACAGCATGGGCCACATCAGGTTGAGCAATCCACTCACCCAGCTTGCAGCGATCAGTTCACCCAAACCCATGCCCAAAAACAGGAGCAAGCGAGGGTTTTGCAGGCTGCGAATCAAGGTCAGTGCGAAAAACATCACCACCAAAGGCACGGCCAGCACAAACCCCATGAACAGCATGATGCCTTGCTGTCGGAACAGGTAATCCACTTGGCTGTCCATCACCAAAGGAAACTGTACGCGATTGGGTCCTTCGATGCGCAACAACACGTCCATCTGCTCAGGTCCCTGGTGACTCAAGGCCCAGGTGGGCCACAAATAGCCCTTCCTGGCTCCATGCACTTGCTTACTCAGTTCTTGCTGCGCCTGCCAAGGTCCGTTGCCGTGACGCACCCACAAGGCGCTGTGGTCTTGCGTGGGCGATTTCAAACTTAACCACATCTCCTGCTGCTCAATTTCAGCTGGACTCAGACTCCAAGCGGCCCAATGCGGTGGGCTATTGGCGCCCCCGACCACCTGATGGGGACGCTCCAGTCTGAGTGCATATGAAGACATGGCTTGTTGCCATGCTTGGTCTGGTGAGAAGGATGCATGGACATCCTCGACGACCCGCAACCTGGACCACAATTGAGCGGACACCGCCTGCCCAGTCAACAGGCACAAAACAACCCACAAGAGACATGCACGGCCCACTTCAATCATGGCCAATGCCGCGTTGCTGCGTCCACAGCAAGTAGAGGGTGCTGGCTTGCGTGCGATTTTTGACGCCCAGTCGCAGGTAGATCTCGGTCATGTGACTGCGCACAGTGGCATCGCTCAGGTGCAGTTTGTCGGCAATGGCGCGGCTGCCTTGCCCCTGCGCCAACAAAGCCAGCACATGGCGTTGCTTGTTGGAGAGTCTGTCGATCAGATGTGGTTCAGCCTCTGCAACATGGTGTGTTTCAAGCGGCAACTGTGCTGATGAAATGGTTTTCGTGAACACCTGCATGAGTGCAGCTTCCATTTTGGAAGAGGAGCAGGTTTTATGGATCAGGGTCACGTTGTTGGCCAAACAAGCTTGATCCACCTCGTCATCATCCAGCGAAGTCACCACCACCATCGGGCCTGTGGTTCTCACGCGGCAAAAGGCATGGAGGGTGTCTATGCCTTGGGAATCAGGCAAATTCAAATCCAGCAGGACCAGGGCAAAGCCCTGTGGTTGTTGCAAGCAAAGCAATCCTTGTTGCAAAGAATGGGCGTGTATGCAGACCATCTGACGTGCAAGAATTTGCAGGCGCACGCGCAAAGCGTCTGCCATCAATGGATGGTCTTCCACAATCAAGACACGAAGATGAGACATGACACACCTCCTGCGCCGAGGTGTACAAATTTTCAGCTGGTTCTACAAGATGTGGCCTTGAAAACTGAATCTCTATTGATCTTTGTCATGCATGCCCTGTTGCTGCGCAGAACGCCTCAACATGAGTGCTGACAACACGCCCAGCAAAGCGATGGGCATGGCCGCCCAAAACACGGTTTGCAAACCATACCGGGTGCTGAGCGCCACGCCACCCAAAGCACCCATCACACCGGTGAAGCCATAACCAATCACCGCATACAAAGCCTGCCCTCTGCCGCGCAAGCGGCCTGGGAAATGCTGCGACAGCCACGCGATGCACACCGTGTGTTGAATGGCAAAGGTGAACACGTGCAAGCACTGCGCCAACAGCAGCACCCACAGCAGGTGACCAAACCCAGCAGTCAAGCCCATGCGCAGTGCCATCACCCCCGTGCACACACACAGCCAAGCGGGCAAGCTCAGCCAATGCAGCCAGCGGCTTTGGGTGAAAAAGCCGATGATTTCCACCACCACCGACAAGGCCCACAAAACACCGATCATGTCTTTGCCGTAGCCGAGTTCATCCAGGTACAAAGAAAAGAAGGTGTAGATGGCGACATGCGACAGCACATGGAAAAACAAGGTCGCAAAAAACCACAGGGTTTGCGGTTGGCGCATCACTTTGCCAAACCCCGCTTGGCCTTTGACCTGCGCTGCCTCTTCACGCACATTGGGCAAGCTCCACACGCTCAGGTTGATGGCCAACAAAGTCAACACGGTCCACATCGGAAAGTCAGCCATGCCATGCACTTCAAACCAGTGGCCTGACACAAACACCGTCACCAAAAACCCAACCGAACCCCACAAGCGAATACGCCCATAGCGACGCACATCCAGCGCCCCTTGGTGACTCACCAAATGCGCCATGGCAGCCTCACTCATGGGCATCATGGCGCTGGTGTGGGTGAACATCAAAAACAAGACCGCTGCCAACCACCACGGCGCATCGCTGAACAACAGGCCGATGGAGCACAACAAGGCCATGCCTGCACACCAGCGCATCAAGGGCACACGTTCACCGCTGCGGTCGCTCAGCCACCCCCAAAGGTAAGGCGCAAACACCCGTGTCACGGCTTGCATGGAGGTCAGCAAACCGATCATCCACAGGCTCAGGCCCAGATGTTTCAACCACAAAGGCAAATAGGGGTTGAAAAACCCGATGTGGGCGAAGTAACTGGCGGACAGCGCGGCAAACGGCACCAGTTGACGCCGCGAGACCCGCGGCGCTGCGTCTGTGTTCATGGGATCAATCGCCGCGCTGTGCAGGAATGGGCGAGAGCGGCATGACCACATCGCCGCACTGCGCACGGTGGCGCAATGCATGGTCCATCACCACCAGCGCCAGCAGCGCTTCCGCAATGGGCGTGGCGCGAATGCCCACGCAAGGGTCGTGGCGGCCCTTGGTTTGCACCTGCACCGCACTGCCTGCACTGTCGATGCTGTCACGCGGCGTGAGGATGGAACTGGTGGGCTTGATGGCGATGCTCACCTCCAGGTCTTGCCCGGTGCTGATGCCGCCCAACACGCCACCGGCGTTGTTGTTGGCAAACCCCTCTGGCGTCAAGCTGTCGCCGTGGGTCGAGCCCAGATGTGCGACGCTGGCGAAACCTGCACCGATTTCCACACCTTTGACCGCGTTCAAGCCCATCATGGCGTAGGCAATGTCGGCATCGAGCCGGTCGTAAATCGGTTGGCCCAAACCGACGGGCATGCCTTTGGCAACGACCCGGATGCGAGCGCCACACGAATCGCCTGCTTTGCGCAAGCTGTCCATGTAGGCCTCTAAATGCGCCACGTCAGCAATGGGTGCGTAAAACGGGTTGTGGGGCACATGCGCCCAGTCTTCAAAACCGATGGGGTGCTCGCCCAGTTGCGTCATGCAACCGATGAAGTGGGTGCCGTATTTTTCTTTCAGCCATTTTTTGGCGACTGCGCCAGCAGCCACGGTGGGTGCAGTGAGCCGCGCTGAAGAACGTCCACCACCACGCGGGTCGCGTACACCGTATTTTTGGGTGTAGGTGTAGTCGGCGTGGCCGGGCCTGAAGGTTTGCAAGATGTCGCTGTAGTCTTTGCTGCGCTGGTCGGTGTTGTGAATCAGCAAGGCAATCGGGGTGCCGGTGGTCACGCCTTGGTAGACGCCACTCAAGATTTGCACCTGGTCGGGTTCTTGGCGTTGGGTCACATGGCGGCTGGTGCCAGGGCGGCGGCGGTCTAGGTCGTGCTGGATGTCGGCCTCGCTCAAAGCCATGCCCGGTGGGCAGCCGTCAATCACGCAGCCAATGGCCGGGCCGTGGGATTCACCAAAGTTGGTGACGGTGAATAATGTTCCGAAGGTGTTGCCGCTCATGCCGGGGATTATCCCTGAGAGCAATTAGGGTCAGATCTCGGTTCATTTTGGAAACAAATTCAAAAAGCGGTTGATTGATTTTTCCTTTGACCGACCTGCGTCACAACTTTTCCGCTTTACCTTCAAGCGCCTTTCCACAACACTTTCAATGGCAATTAAGCATGATTAATTGCCACTAAATTGTGGGTACAATAATTGAGCGCATACTCTTTCGATGCCAACAAATCTGATCGCAACCGCTTGTTGCGGGGAATTGATTTTGCAAGCGTGGAGGATTTTCAATGGGACAGCGCTTTGATTTTGCAAGACCTTCGTCAAGATTATTTTGAAGACCGGTTTCAAGCATTGGGATTCATCGGTGAACATTTGCACATGTTGGTCTTCACACCCAGAGAAAGACTTATCCATGTGATCAGTCTTTGAAGAGCCAACCAACGAGAAAGAAAACGCTATGCCACGCAAAGCAAATCCTGAACTGACCGACACGGACAACCCCGAAGCGGATGCAAAGTGGTTTGACAAGGCGCGTCCAGCGAAAGAAATGTTGGCGCATTTGGTTGGCGAAAAGCCTGCCAGCGACTTGCTTAAACCCAAACGGGGTCGCCCGCCATTGCCAAGCACCAAGCGCCACATCAATCTGCGCATTGATGAAGACATCATTCAAGCTTTTCAGCAATCGGGCCAGGGTTGGCAAACACGCATGAATATGGCTTTGAGAGAGTGGTTAAACACCCAAGTGAGGAATCATTAATTGGAATCTGACCCCGATTACCATGTACAAAAAATAATTGGAATCTGACCCCGATTAATTTGCCTTGACGCCCTCTTCTTCTGAGGGCCAATCACGGATATAGGCCTTGAGCATTTGGTTCTCGAAGTTTTGGCTGTCCACCACGGCTTTGGCCACATCGTAAAAACTCACCACCCCCATGAGTTCACGCTTGCTCAGCACTGGCAAGTAGCGGGCATGACGCTCGAGCATCATGCGGCGCACCTCATCGAGTTCGGTGTCGGGTGAGCAGGTGATCGGGTGATCGTCCATGGCGCTGCGCACGGTGGCGTTCCCCAAGGTGCCACCATGGCTATGCAGCGCCAAAATCACCTCGCGAAAAGTGAGGATGCCGACCAAATCACCATGGTCCATGACCAACATGGAACCCAAGTCATGCTCGGCCATGGTTTTCACCGCATCGGCCAACGACGCTAAGGGTGTTGTGGTGTAAAGCGTGGTGCCTTTGATGCGCAGGATGTCGCTGACTTTCATGGTGTTCTCCTCGGGGCCATGGCTTTGGCTTGGTTTTCAATATAGCCCACAATCTGATTTTGGTACACCGTAGGAACGAGAACACCATGACCGGATACGCCGATCCCCATTTCGACACGCTGGCCCTGCATGCAGGCAGCCAGCCTGACCCCGCCACTGGCGCACGCGCCGTGCCGATTCACCTGACCACCTCATTTGTGTTCGAGTCGTCCGACCAAGCGGCCGCTCTTTTCAATTTGGAAAGCGCCGGACATGTTTACAGCCGCATCAGCAACCCCACCACAGCAGTGTTCGAGCAGCGTGTCGCTGCGCTTGAGGGCGGTATTGGCGCCATCGCCACATCCAGCGGCCAAGCGGCACTCCACTTGAGCGTGGCGACCCTCATGGGTGCGGGTTCGCACATTGTGTCCAGCTCTGCTTTGTATGGCGGCTCCCACAACCTGTTGCACTACACCCTGAGCCGATTTGGCATTGAAACCACCTTTGTCAAACCGGGCGACATAGCCGCATGGCGTGCGGCCATTCGACCCAACACCAAATTGCTGTTTGGTGAGACGGTAGGCAACCCAGGGCTGGACGTGCTGGACATTCCCACCATCTCTCAAATCGCCCACGAAAACGGTGTGCCGCTCTTGGTGGATGCCACGCTGACCACCCCTTATTTGCAGCAACCCTTGTCCTTGGGCGCAGATTTGGTCTACCACTCGGCGACCAAGTTTTTGAGCGGCCACGGCACCGTGATAGGCGGCGTGGTGGTCGATGGGGGTTCGTTTGACTGGGAAGCCAGCGGCAAATTCCCTGAACTGTCAGCGCCCTACGAGGGCTTTCACAACATGGTTTTCACCGAGGAAAGCACCGTGGGTGCGTTCTTGCTGAGAGCACGCCGTGAAGGTTTGCGCGACTTTGGCGCATGCCTCAGCCCCCACTCGGCTTGGTTGATTTTGCAAGGCATGGAGACTTTGCCGCTGCGCATGGAGCGGCATTTGGCCAACACCGAAAAAGTGGTGGCGTTTTTGGCGGCCCACCCCATGGTGTCGCGGGTAGGTCATCCCCTCATGCCCGATCACCCTAGCCACGCTCTGGCGCAACAATTGTTGAAGGGCGGCGCACGCGGCGCAGGTTCGGTGTTCAGCTTTGACATCAAGGGGTCTCGCACACAGGGGCGTGCGTTCATTGAAGCCTTGAAAATCTTCAGCCACTTGGCCAATGTGGGCGACAGCAAATCGCTGGTGATCCACCCCGCCAGCACCACACATTTCCGCATGAGCGATGAGGCGCTGGCCTCGGCCGGCATTGGCGCTGGCACCATCCGCTTGTCCATCGGCTTAGAAGACGCCGATGATTTGATCGACGATTTGAAGCGTGCGCTCAAAGCCGCTGAAAAAGCAGCCTAAGGAGCCGTTATGGACATCAATGTGAACGGCCACAAAACCTACGCCTACACCGGCGGTAAAGCCTTCAACCCCGCGCAACGCACTGTCGTGCTGATTCATGGCGTGCTGTGCGACCACAGCGTGTGGGCACTGCAAAGCCGCTATTTGGCCAACCACGGTTGGAATGTCCTGGCCATCGACCTGCCAGGGCATTGCCGAAGTGCGGGGGCGCCTCCAACCACGGTGCAAGACGCCGCACAGTTCATCCAAGCCTTGCTGGACGCCCAAGGTGTGCAACAAGCCGCCTTGGTGGGCCACAGCTTTGGCTCGCTCATCGCCCTGCAAACCGCGGCCAACATGGGCGAGCGCATCAGCCATTTGGCGATGGTCGGCACCGCTTACCCCATGAAGGTGTCGCAACCGCTGCTGGATACCTCGCTCAACGAGCCTGAAAAGGCTTTGCACATGACCAATGTGTTTTCACGCGCCACCTTGGCACCGCCCTCGGGTGCGGGCTCATGGGTGTTTGGTGCGAGCTTGGCGCTGGGACGACGGGTGTTGGCCAGCAACACAACCGTCAATGTGTTTCACACCGGCTTCAACGCCTGCAACAACTATGACCAAGGATTGCAAGCCATGTCGGCCGTCACCTGCCCTGTGCTGATGGTGCTGGGCGAGTCCGACCAAATGACCACGCCCAAGAACGCGCAACCGCTGATCGCGCAAGCCAAGGAAAGCGGCAAGCCACTGCAGGTGGTGACGATTCCCCATGGCCACCACCAAATGAGCGAGTCGCCAGATGAGACCTTGGATGCGCTGAAGCGGTTTTTGCGCTAACCGTCATTGCGAGCGAAGCGAAGCCATGGTGTCAAACGAATCGCTCCACCCGATACGGGCTTGGATCTGCGAAGGGTGTTTCACCACACATCATCTCAGCCAACAATCGGCCACTGGAAGCCGCTTGGGTGAGCCCATGGTGTGCATGTCCAAAGCTGAACCACAAGCCAGGGTGCTTGGGTGCAGGACCCAGCACAGGCAACATGTCAGGCGTACACGGGCGTGAGCCCAGCCAAGGCATGTCATCCAGCCGCTCACCCAACCCTGTCAATGCACGAGCGATGGGTTCGATGCGGTCCAACTGGACTGGGGTGGCCGGTGCATCACGGTGTGCAAACTCAGCACCCGTGGTCAAGCGCACACCTTGTCGCATGGGAGCCAGGGCATAACCGTTGTCGACGTCCACAATGGTGTGACTTAATGGCTCGCCTGATGCGCTGAAATGCATGTGGTACCCGCGCTTGCGTCCCATCGGCAGGTGGTAACCCAACTGTCGCGCCATGTCTTCACCCCAAGGCCCCAATGCCAGCACCGCTTGCTTGGCTTGCACCACACCTGTTTCAACTCGAACCGACCAACCTGAAGGGCTGGTTTGCAAGCTTCGCGCATCGCCATTGACAAATCGCCCGCCACGTTGCTCAAACAAACGCACATAAGCGTTAGACAGCGCTTGCGGGTCTTGAATTTGTCGCGAATCTGGGTAATGCACGCCACCCAACAAACCAGGTTTGAGCGCAGGTTCCAACAAAAGCAATTGCGAGGCAGAGAGCAATGTCACTTGCAGGCCATAGGCCCGACTGGCCTCGGCCATGTCGGTACTCTGCCGCGCACTCTCCTCTGTGCGATAGACCTTGATCCAGCCGAGCGCATTGACCAAGGCCTGCGCACCAGCTGCTTGAATGAAAGGTTCATGCTCGCTCCAACTGTGTTCGATCAAGGGCAAAGCAGCCCGAATGGCTGATGGATACAAGGCTGGTGATGAATGCTGCCAATAACGACGCATCCATGGGAACAACGAAGGCAAGGCGTGCCAATGGTGATGGGTGGCGGTGCTGCGCCCCAAGGCATATGTCAGCAAGGTCTTGAGGTCACGCGGAAAGGCATAGGGAAACACGGAGGATCGTTCAATCAAGCCCGCATTACCGAAACTGGTGGCCGCACCTGGTGCACCTCGGTCCACCAGCACCACCTCACGACCACGTTCTTGCAACTTGAGAGCCAAACTCAAGCCCACGATGCCGGCGCCCAGCACCATCACCTCTGTTATGGTCTGGGTCATGCCTCAAGCCACCAAATCAGACAGGCGCCAATCCCGCCAGCGGACCCAAACACGCTGTGTGTCAGCGTTGTCGGGCAAGAGCAACTGCGCCATCAAAGGGGCTGCAAGCGTGGACTCCAAGTCGATCAACAGCACATACCGTGGCACACGACCCGCTTCGTTCAGTTGCCCCACCCAATCGAGTTGCAACAGCGTCTCCAAGACCTGCTCGACCATGTCCAGATCCACACGCAAACTTGAAGCCAGTCCTTGTGCATCCAAACCTTTGTGGCTTTGACTGCGCGCCAACAACAGCAAGCGAATACATCCCAGCGCAATGCTGAAACCCTGCCCAGAGGGTGAATCGGCGGCGTCAGACACATCCTGCATCAAACCGGGCCAGCTGGCCACCAACACCGCGCCCAGCAACACCACCACCCATGTGGTGTAGATCCAGACCAACAAAATGGGCACGGTTGCAAATGCGCCATAAACCAATGAGAAGGTGGGCATGCTGGCCAAATAGAAGGTCAACACGCTGCGCGCTATTTCAAGCACCAAGGCGGTAACGAAACTGCCCACCAACAAGGGTCGCCAATGGACCTGGGTGTTGGGCACGAACCGGTAAAGGGCAGAAATACCGCCCCACAACAGGAAGAACTCCAACACATCCAAGAACAGTTTCACGCCTGATCCTTGGTAACGCAACGATCCACCCGACCAGCTGATGACCGACGCCATGGTCACCAACCCTGCGGCCACCAGAAGCGGTCCTAAAGTGAGCGTGGCCCAATACAACAGCAAACGTTGACCCCAAGCACGTTGTCGCCGCACGCGCCAAATCGTGTTCAGACTTCGGTCAATCGTCAGCACCAATGCCACGGCTGACAACAACAGCGCTGCAAAACCCAAACTGCCCAGGCGACTGGCTTTGTTGGTGAACTGGGTGAGGTAGCCCAACACTTGGCGCGAAATAGATTCGGGAATCAGGCTTTCGACCAACCAGCGCTGCAGCACGGTTTGGAACTGGTCGAAAATGGGAAATGCCGTGACCACCGCCAAGGCCACCGTGACCAAGGGAACCAAGGCAATCAGGGTGGTGAAGGTCAATGCGCCTGCTGTTTGACCCAAGCGATCCTCGGCGAATCGATCGATCAAACGACGAGCAGCACGTCGCCAAGGAACATTTTTCAGATACGAGACAATCATCTGCATATCATGCCATCGACCATCCCCCCCCTGACCGCCACCGCCCTGCGCCATGTGCAAGTGACCCGCTTCATGGCGGTGGGCAGTTTGATCGGCCTCATCATCCTCTCCCTGTGCTGGGAACTCTGGCTGGCCCCTTTGCGTCCAGGCGGTTCTTGGTTGGTGCTCAAAGCTCTGCCCTTGTTCATCCCCTTGGTCGGTCTCATGAAAAACCGGATGTACACCTACCGCTGGGTCAGTTTGGTGGTGTGGCTGTATTTCACCGAAGGCGTGGTGCGCGCCCAAGGTGATCGATGGCCCAGCAATGCCTATGCAGGCCTTGAAATTGTGCTGTGCCTGACCTTGTTCGTGGCTTGCGCCTTGCATGTGCGCTTGCGCCTGCGCAATGCGGCCTTGGCAGCTTCTTTGCAAGCAACACCCACGGATCAACCCAATGCCTGATTTAGTTGATCAGCTTCGCCAGATTTGCGGCGATGCCCATGTGCTGTCCAGCGGCGATTTGTCTGCCTATGAACGCGATTGGCGAGGACGTTTGCAAGGCAAGGCTTTGTGCGTGGTCCAACCCGCCAGCACCGATGAAGTGGCGCAAGTTGTCAAAGCCTGTGCTGCCGCAGGCGCTCCCATGGTGCCGCAAGGCGGTAACACCGGTTTGGTGATGGGCTCCACCCCGGACCAGTCTGGTCGGGAAGTGGTGCTGAACCTGCAACGCCTGAACCGCATCCGCACAGTGGACAAAGCCAACCTCACACTGACCGCAGAAGCCGGTTGCTTGTTGCACCATGTGCAACAAGCGGCCACCGAAGCAGGCTTGTTGTTTCCCCTCAGCTTGGCGTCCGAGGGCAGTTGCACCATTGGCGGCAATTTGGGCAGCAACGCCGGTGGCACGCAAGTGCTGCGCTACGGCAACACGCGAGACCTGTGTTTGGGGCTGGAAGTGGTGACGCCCCAAGGCGAGGTGTGGCATGGCCTCAGTGGCTTGCGCAAAGACAACACCGGCTATGACTTGCGCGATCTGTTCATTGGCAGTGAAGGCACCTTGGGCATCATCACCGCCGCCACTTTGAAGCTCTACCCCCAACCCGCCGCAGAACTGACGGCTTGGGCCGGTGTGCCCTCTATGCAAGCCGCAGTGCAGTTGCTTGGCTTGGCGCAGCAACATTTGGGCGCAGGCCTCACGGGTTTTGAGGTGATGGGGCAGTTTGCTTTGCAATTGGTCCACACGCATTTCCCGGCCCTGCATGTGCCGCTATGGCAAACCGCCCCCTATTGCGTGTTGCTGTCGCACAGTGACACCGAAAGCGAAGCGCATGGCAACGCCCAACTAGAGCGATTGCTGGAAGCCGCACTCAGTGAGGGCTGCGCCAGCGACGCGGTGGTGGCCAGCAGCTTGGCGCAGGGGCGTCAACTGTGGCAGGTGCGTGAGAGCATCAGCTCAGCGCAAGCAGCTGAAGGCTTGAACATCAAACACGATATTTCGCTGCCCGTGTCTGCCATTCCCGACTTTGTGGCGCACACCGACGCTGTGCTGGCACAGGAGATCGCAGGCGTTCGCTTGGTTAATTTTGGGCACCTGGGTGACGGCAATTTGCACTACAACGTGCAATGCCCCGTCGGTACCGATGCCGCGGTTTTTTTGGCCACCCAAGAATATCGCATCAACACGCTGGTGTATGAGGCGGTCATGAAGTTTGGTGGCTCTATCAGCGCCGAGCATGGCATCGGTCGCTTGAAAGCCGGCACCCTGCCGCACTTCAAAGACCCTGTAGCGCTGCAATTGATGCGCTGCATCAAGCAGGCATTGGACCCGAAGAACTTGATGAATCCGGGGCGGGTGCTGTCACCGTGAGCGGCTGAAGTGTCATCGCGAGCGAAGCGTGGCGATCCTCAGACTGCTTCGTCGCTTCGCTCCTCGCAGTGACGAATGGCGTCATCGCGAGCGAAGCGAAGCGATCCCCTTAAACTCTCTCCCCATGCATTCCCCAGCCCCCCACCCCATCCCCACGCCCTACGAAGATTTCATGCGCCATGTCTACACGCATGGGGTGGAAAAGTCTGACCGCACCGGCACTGGCACGCGCAGCGTGTTTGGCCACCAAATGCGTTTCGATTTGCGCCAAGGTTTTCCGCTGGTCACCACCAAAAAAGTGCACCTCAAATCCATCATCGTTGAGTTGCTGTGGTTCCTCACCGGCTCCAGCAACAACAACTGGCTGACCGAGCGTGGTTGCACGATATGGGACGAATGGGCCCGCGAAGACGGCGACTTGGGGCCGGTCTATGGCGTGCAATGGCGCAGCTGGCCCACGCCCGAGGGCGGTCACATCGACCAAATCACCGAGGTCATCAAGACCTTGAAGACCAACCCTGATTCACGCCGCATCATTGTGAGTGCTTGGAACGTGGCTGACCTCTCGAAGATGGCGCTGATGCCTTGCCACGCCTTTTTCCAGTTTTACGTGGCACCGCCCACCACCGCCGGTGGCAAGGGCCAACTGAGTTGCCAGCTGTACCAACGCAGTGCCGACATCTTTTTGGGTGTGCCGTTCAACATTGCCAGCTACGCCCTGCTCACCCACATGGTGGCGCAGCAATGCGACCTGGACGTCGGTGAATTCATTTGGACCGGTGGCGACTGCCATATTTACAGCAACCACCACGAACAAGTGGAACTGCAACTCTCACGCTCACCCTTCCCTGCACCCACGCTGCACATCAAGCGCAAACCCGATTCGATCTTCGACTACCAGTTTGAAGATTTCGAGGTACGCGATTACCAATGCCACCCCGCCATCAAGGCGCCGGTGGCGGTGTGACCGTCAGTCGCAGCGTCATCAGCCGCCATCAGTTGTGGGCACTCATTGGCCTCACGCTGATGTGGGGCATCAATTGGCCTGTGATGAAGCTTGCGGTAAGCGAGTTGCCGCCGCTGTATTTACGTGGCCTCACCATGGGTTTGGCGTCGCTTTGGTTGCTGATGTATTTCAAGGGCAAAGGCATTCGCATTTGGCCTGCCAGCTTCATCGAGTGGCGCGACATCGTGTTGCTGGGTTTGCCCAATATTTTCCTGTGGCACAGCTTGTCTATTTTGGGCATCATGTCTTTGCCCTCAGGCCGCGCCGCGACATTGGGCTTCATGTTCCCGGTATGGACCGTGGTGTTGGGTGTCTTGTTCATGGGTGAAGCCTTGACGCGCCGGGTGATGGTGGCCGTCACTGCCGCGCTCTTGGGCATTGGCTTGCTGGTGTGGCATGAACTGACGGCCTTGCAAGGACAACCGATGGGTATTGTCTGGATGGAGTTGGGTGCCATCAGTTGGGCGATAGGCACGCTGTTGATGCGCCGCATTGCATTCGCCATGCCAGTACAAACCTTGTCCGTGTGGATGATGTTGCTCAGCAGCCCCTTCATTTTGTGGTGGTCCAGTAGCACCGAGGTCTGGCCTGCATGGCAATTCACACCAGCGGTTTGGTGGACCTTGTTCTATGCGGTGTTCATCAATTACGGGTTTGCGCAAATCATTTGGTTTGGCATGGCGCGGGATTTACCACCTGCCACCAGCGCCATGAGCATCATGGCTGTGCCAGTCATCGGCACCTTGTTTGCCACCTTCATGGTGGGTGAATGGCCGCATTGGCAAGACCATGTGGCCATGGTGTGTGTGGTCATCGCCATCGCCGCGGTGCTGCTGCCCTCCAAAACCCGTCCTGTGATGCAAGCCGAGTAAGCGACGAGATGCCCGAAAATCTGTTTTTGATCTACACCCACTGACATGCCCCTGCACCTGATCTACGCCCGCGCTCGCAACAACGTCATCGGCAAAAACGGCGACTTGCCGTGGCACCTGCCCGAAGACTTGGCCCATTTCAAACGCACCACCTTGGGTCAACCGGTGGTCATGGGGCGGGTCACATGGGAGTCCATCCCCGAGAAATTTCGTCCTCTACCAGGACGACGCAACGTCGTGGTGTCTCGCCAAACCGATTACCCAGCGCCAGGAGCCACCGTGGTCCAGTCCTTGGACGCTGCCATGGCCTTGTTTGCCCCTGATGAAGTGGTGTGGTTGATTGGGGGCGCCCAACTCTATGCACAAGGTTTACCTCTGGCTGCACAAGTGGTGGTGACTGAGATCGATGCCGATTTTGAAGGCGATGCACACGCACCTTTGCTGAATGGTGAATGGCATGAAGCAGAGCGAACCACTCACAGTTCAGCACAAGGTTTGAATTACAGCCTGGTCACTTACAACCGGTCAAATTCAGCCGAATGACAACCCCGTCAAGAAGCTGGCTGCCACAGCTGCATCTGGCCGATCAAGTCTTGGAATAGAACCCAGCAAGGGGGCATGGATTCTTTGCGCAATCGCATGCGTGTTGTCCTCCAAATAAAGCATCTGGGGGTCCACCACATTGGCAACCCAACCCATCAGTTGCAATCCCCTTGCACGGATGGCCTCAGCGGTCAACAAAGCTTGGCTGATGCAACCCAAACGCATGCCCACCACCAACACCACCGGCAACTTCAAATCACGCGCCAAGTCTGCCGTGTCATAGTGCTCATTCAAAGGCACACAAAAACCACCCACACCCTCCACCACCACCGCTTGGGCTTGCATACGCACCTGCGCAAAGCAATTCAAGATGTGGGAGGGATCAATCTGGACCTGTTCAGCGGCAGCGGCCAAATGCGGTGCAGCGGGTGTTTGAAACAGATAAGGGGTTGTCAAAGCAAGCGGCAAGTCCACCGACACTTGTTCGGCCAAAGCGTCGACATCGTCATTGAACCAGCGGTTATCACGAAAAATTGCGCCCGCGGCCACGGGCTTCATGGCTGCCACCTGCCAGCCATGTTGCACTTGCGCATGGACCAAGGCACTGGCCACCAATGTTTTTCCGATCTCTGTGTCAGTGCCTGTGACGAAGCACGAAAAAGGCTGTGAACGTTGGTGCTGATTCATGAGGGCTGCAAACCTGACAAAGCTTCTTGAAGTGATGCGAGATCGTCACGGGTGTGCGCAGCTGACAAGGTGATGCGCAAGCGTGCCGTGTTCACTGGCACGGTGGGCGCACGGATGGCGCTGACCCACAGGCCTTGCGCTTGCAAATCTGCCGAGGCTTTCAAGGCCGCCAAGTTGCTGCCCACCACCACAGGTTGAATCGCGGTGGCGGAAGGCAGTCGGTGCCAAGGCGCTGGCAGAGGAAACGTGGAAAAGTCATGGATCAACTGCGCCAAATGCGCACGTCGCTCACGGCCTTCGTCGCTGCCGATGATCTGCAAGCTGGTCAGCAAAGCATGCGCCAACGCGGCAGGCGCTGCGGTGGTGTAGATGTAGGGGCGCGAGCGTTGCACCATCCATTCGATGAAGGTGCTGTGCGCCGCGACGAACGCTCCCGACACACCCGCGGCCTTGCCCAAAGTGCCCATGTAAATCACTTGCGCTGAGTGCAGATGGTTCTGCTGCAACAAGCCCGCGCCGGTTTCCCCCAGCACACCAAAACCATGCGCATCATCAATCACCAACCAAGCACCATGACGCTCACACAAGGCCAGCAGTTGCTGAACGTCCGCCAGATCACCGTCCATGCTGAACACGCCATCAGTGACCACCACCTTGGTTCGGCTGCTTGCATGATTCAATGCTTCATCCAACTGCTGCAAATCATGGTGTGCATAGACAACGCAGTTGGCGCGAGACAAGCGGATACCATCAATCAAGGACGCGTGATTGAGTGCATCTGAGTAAAACGTAATTTCCCCTTTGGACATGGCCGCCAGTGCAGTGAGCACGCCTAAATTGGCCATGTAGCCCGTGCAAAAGTAAAGCGCACGCACATCAGGAATATGGTCAGACAACATGCTGGCCAATGCGGATTCGAGTTGTTCATGCGCCAGACTGTGACCGCTGATCAAATGCGAAGCGCCGCTGCCTGCGCCATACAGAGACACCCCTTCACGCAGCGCCTCAACCACCCTGGGGTGTGCAGCCAAGCCCAGGTAATCGTTGCTGTTGAAGCTCAGCAGCTGTTGGCCATTCACCCGAACATGGGGTTGGCAGATGGACTCGGTGGTGCGCCGCTGTCGCTGCAAACCTTGCTCTTGCCATTGCTGAAGCTGCAAGGACAAGCGATCGAGGTCTTGAAAATTCATGCCGCCAAGACTTCGTCAAAAACACTTGCCAATCGCTCTGCCAGCATTTGGTTTTCAGCCTCGGTGAGGATGTAAGGCGGCATCAGGTAAACCGTTTGGCCAATCGGGCGAAGCAGCAATTCATGCTCAAGCGCCGCAGCGAAAAAACGCCGCGAAAAAGTGCTCGCCAACATGGGGTCTTCGATCTGTGCATCAAAGGCCCAGATCATGCCTTGCTGTCGAAAGTGCTTCACCTGCGGATGCGCGGCCAAGGGTGACAGCGCTTGCGTCAAGTGAGCCGCGCGAAACGTGTTTTGCGCCAGCACATCGTCTTCTTCAAAAATAGCCAAGGTCGCCAATGCTGCGCTGCATGCCAAAGGGTTGCCGGTGTACGAGTGCGAATGCAAAAAACCGCGGGCCAATTGATCACTGTAAAAACTGTGAAAAATCTCATCGCGGGTCATCACCAAGGACAAAGGCAGGTAGCCGCCGCTGATGCCTTTGGACAAACACAAAAAATCAGGCCAGATGCCCGCATGCTCACATGCAAAAAAACGACCGGTTCGACCACAACCGACCGCAATTTCATCGGCAATCATGTGCACCTGATAGGTGCCGCACAAGCGTCTAACCTCTTGCACGAACAAAGCACTGTGCATGGCCATGCCGCCAGCACACTGCACCAAGGGTTCCAGAATGACCGCACTGATCAGGTGTGAACGTGCTTTGAAAAGTTGTTCGATGTCGGCAATGGACTGTCTGGCCACCTGGTCTGCGGTTTCACCCGGCAGGGCCGAACGTGCATCGGGTGATCTGACGAAATGGGCTGATTGCAGCAAAGGGGCATAGGCGTCTCGAAAAATCGGCACGTCGGTCACATGCAGTGCACCCACTGTTTCGCCGTGGTAACCCCCTTGCAGGCAGACAAATTCTTGTTTCTCAGGCAGGCCCTGGTTGCGCCAACTGTGAAAACTCATCTTGAGCGCAATCTCGACGGCAGATGCCCCATCGGAGGCGTAAAAACAGTGGCCCAAGGCATGGCCGGTCATGGCTGAGAGTTGCTCGGACAAACGAACCACCGGTTCATGGGTGAAGCCCGCCAACATGGCGTGCTCCAGTGTGTCGAGCTGATTTTTCAATGCGGCATTGATGCGCGGGTTGGTGTGGCCGAACAAATTGACCCACCAAGAGCTGATGGCATCCAGGTATCGTCGGCCCTCGTGATCAAACAGCCATGGGCCACTGCCTCGGTGAACAGCCACCAGCGGCGTGGCCTCGTGGTGCTGCATCTGGGTGCAAGGATGCCAAACATGACGCAAGCTGCGTTGCATCAGTTGAGAAGAGGGGTTGTCCAGAAATGAGCCTTTTGAAATAATGGTGCACTGATCGCTGCTGATTATCTTCCTCAACAAAAGCCGCTGTGGTTATCGGTTTATTTGTTGCTATATTCAACGAGGTATTTCCTCTCACTTCAATAGCCATGCCTGCCATCGATACCCCTAGCCAAACAGTCCACTTTGTCAAACCGCTGAAAGCCCAGGCACACAGCAACGCCACCTGGTCTTTGCAAGCCATTGAGGACTTGTTCAATTTGCCTTTCAACGATTTGCTGTTCCAGGCGCAGCAAGTGCACCGCCAGCACTTCAATCCCAACGAAGTGCAACTCTCCACCTTGCTCTCGATCAAAACCGGTGGGTGCCCTGAAGACTGCGGCTATTGCCCTCAATCAGTGCATTTCGACACCGGTGTCGAGGCCTCGAAAATGATGGATGTACAAGCCGTGGAACAAGCGGCTTTGGAAGCTCGTGCCCATGGAGCGACACGATTTTGCATGGGTGCGGCTTGGCGTGAACCGAAAGACCGTGACATTGAAAAAGTGGCTGAACTGATTCGCACGGTGAAATCTTTGGGCATGGAAGCCTGCTGCACGCTGGGCATGTTGAGTGAGCAACAGGCTCATTCCTTGAAAGAAGCAGGTTTGGATTACTACAACCACAACCTGGACACCTCACCTGATTTGTACGGTGACATCATCACCACCCGCGACTACCAAGAGCGCTTGGACACCTTGGCACATGTGCGCACAGCCGGTATGCATGTGTGCAGTGGCGGCATTGTGGGCATGGGTGAAAGCAGAGCTCAACGTGCTGGCTTGGTGGCCCAATTGGCCAATCTCCAACCCCACCCTGAATCTGTGCCCATCAATCATTTGGTTCAAGTTGAAGGCACGCCCTTGCATGGCTTGGATGCATTGGACCCTTTGGAGTTTGTTCGCACCATCGCCGTGGCCCGCATCACCATGCCCACCGCCCGTGTTCGCTTGTCCGCAGGACGACAAGAGATGAGCGAAGCCATCCAAGCCCTGTGCTTCATGGCCGGTGCCAACTCGATTTTTTATGGCGACAAATTGCTCACCACAGGCAACCCGGATTGGCAACGTGACCAGGCCTTGCTGAACAAACTTGGCATGACCACCGCCTGAACCAAGCCTGATTGCGTATGAAACTCGCCACCTGGAACGTCAACTCCCTCACGGTGCGCTTGCCTCAAGTGCTGGACTGGTTGGCCGCGCAAACCGAGGACGGCGGCATCGATGTGCTGGCGCTGCAAGAAACCAAAACCACTGACGACAAATTTCCCCAAACCGAGATCGAAGCAGCGGGCTACCACGTGGCCTTCTTCGGCCAAAAAACTTACAACGGCGTGGCACTGATTGCCAAACACCCGATCACCGAGGTGGTGCACAACATCCCAGGCTTCAGCGACGACATGGCGCGCGTGATCACCGCCAGCGTGAATGGTGTGCGGGTGGTGGGTGCCTATTTCCCCAATGGCCAAGCCCCTGACAGCGACAAGTTTGTCTACAAAATGGCATGGCTCACCGCCTTGCAAACCTTCATCAAATACGAATTGACCCGCCACGACAAACTGGTGTTGATGGGCGACTTCAACATCACCTGGGATGACTTGGATGTGTGGGACCCGGTCGCCTTGGCCGGCACCATCCATTGCACCGACGAAGAGCGCGCCCACTTCAAAGCCCTGCTTGATATGGGCATGGTCGACGCGTTCAGGTTGTTCGAGCAAGCACCCAAAAGTTATTCGTGGTGGGACTACAGAGAATTTGCGTTCAGAAGAAATCGGGGACTGCGCATCGACCACATCTTGGTGTCCTCGGCGCTGGTGAAAAGCGTGACGGCCTGCGTGATCGACAAAGCGCCGCGCAAAAACGAACGCCCCAGCGACCACACCCCAGTAGTGGTGACCATCAACTGAGTCAGTTTGTCATCGCGAGGCGTAGGGCACGTCATCGCGAGGCGCGAAGCGCCGTGGCGATCTGGAAGATTGCTTCGCTTCGCTCGCAATGACGGTAGCAGGGTTGCTTCGCTTCGCTCGCAATGACGGTGGCGGGGTTGCTTCGCTTCGCTCGCAATGACTGCAGATGACGCGAGTTACTCGAGACCCAGTTCTTGGATTTTGCGGGTGATGGTGTTGCGACCAATGCCGAGCTTGTGCGCCGCATCGATGCGACGCCCACGGGTGTGCGCCAACGCGGTTTGTATCAAGGTGGCTTCGAATCGCTTGGTGAGCTCGTCCCAAACGTCTGTCCGACCGTCGACCAACAAGGCCATGGCCTGTAATTCCAAACCGCTTTGCCAATCCTGACCGGGCGCATTCAGCACCGTGGGTTTGGTCAAGCTCGCCGCGGGGGCTGAACTGATGGCTGCTGGCGGGGCGGTTGGGGTGGCGTTGATTCCACCATCAGCAGCCGTCCAGACTGCGCCCAGTGGTTGATGAACTGCTCCCGAAGGTGACAGCACCTCGGGTGGCAAATCTTTGGGTTCAATCGCCTGCGCTGGTGCCATGACAGTGAGCCAATGGCAGATGTTTTCCAACTGGCGCACATTGCCTGGGAACGCAAAATCTTGCAGCAACTCGATCGCCGCTTCCGAAATGCGCTTGGCGTCCACGCCCAATTGTTGTGCACTCTGCTGCAAAAAGTGACGTGTGAGCACCGGAATGTCCTCCCGCCGTTCACGCAGGGGCGGCAGGCGCAAGCGAATCACATTCAAACGATGGAACAAGTCCTCACGGAACGTGCCTTCTTGCACCCGCTGCTCTAAATTTTGATGGGTGGCTGCGATCACCCGCACATTGGTTTTGATGGCACTGTGGCCACCCACGCGGTAAAAATTGCCATCGCTCAACACACGCAGCAAACGGGTTTGCAGATCGAACTTCATGTCGCCGATTTCATCGAGGAACAACGTGCCTCCATCGGCTTGCTCGAAGCGACCGCGGCGCATGGATTGGGCGCCTGTGAATGCACCGCGCTCATGACCGAACAATTCACTCTCGAGTAAATCTTTGGGTATCGCGGCGGTGTTGATCGCCACAAAGGGCCCACTGGCACGTTGCGAATGTTTGTGCAAGGCACGCGCCACCAACTCTTTGCCCGAACCTGATTCGCCGGTGATCATCACGGTGACATTGCTTTGGCTCAAACGGCCAATGGCACGGAACACGTCTTGCATCGCAGGCGCTTGTCCGAGCATCTCGGGCGTGCTGTCCACATCCACCGCACCGACGGTTTCACGTTGGCTTTCCTCCAAAGCACGTCGAATCAGCTCAATGGCCTTGGTGAGGTCAAAGGGTTTGGGCAGGTACTCGAACGCTCCGCCTTGAAAAGCCGAGACCGCGCTGTCCAAGTCGGAATAGGCGGTCATGATGATGACGGGCAAACCAGGCAGACGCTCTTTCACCTGCGACAACAAATCGAGTCCCGATCCGCCAGGCATGCGGATGTCACTCACCAGGACCTGCGGCATGTCGTCAGGTGTGACTGTGCTGAGTGCTTGCAAGACTTCACGGGGGTGGGTGAAGCTGCGGGTGGGCAGCTCTTCGCGCATCAAGGCTTTTTCAAGCACAAAGCGAATGGACTGGTCATCGTCAACGATCCAAATCGGTTTCATGTCAGTACATCACCTCTCGTCATGCGCAGTGCGCTGTTGTTCATGTTCAGGGCAATGGAATCAAAATTTTGAAATCCGTGCGCCCTGGTTGACTTTCACACTCGATCAAACCTTGATGCTGTTGCACAAAGGTTTGCGCCAAATTCAGGCCCAAACCTGAGCCGCCGTCACGACCCGACACCAAGGGATGAAACAAACGGTCCTTGATCTCTTCAGCGATACCTGGACCGTTGTCAATCACATGCAATTCCAGTGCCAATCGGTAGCGTTGTTTCACAAAAGTCACTTGTCGGGCAATCCGGGTCGACAACACGATTTCAGCATCCCCTTGCAGCATCCG